>WLWD01000079.1_pt1 | contig 137503 bp, 88 predicted proteins | sample 6712731 | NCBI WGS metagenome assembly WLWD01 (sample SAMN12718690, study PRJNA576275) | sponge metagenome | isolation source: marine sponge | host: Mycale hentscheli | place: New Zealand: South Island, Marlborough, Capsize Point | collected 2014-11-01
GACCAGTGACTAGAGATAGTGATGAGGTTCTCATATGACCAGTGACTAGAGGAAGTGAAGGGGTTCTCGTATGACCAGTGACTAGAGGTAGTGATGAGGTTCTCGTGTGACCAGTGGATAGAGGTAGTGATGGGGTTTTCTTGTGACCAGTGACTAGAGGTAGTGATGAAGTTCTCATGTGACCAGTGACTAGAGGTAGTGATGAGGTTCTCATGTGACCAGTGACTAGAGATAATGATGAGGTTCTCATATGACCAGTGACTAGAGGTAGTGATGAGGTTCTCATATGACCAGTGACTAGAGGAAGTGATGGGGTTCTCATATGACCAGTGACTAGAGAGGTTAATTGATGGGGTTCTCGATGTGACCATGGACGTAAGGTAGTTATGGGTTCTCTGTGAAACTAGAGATAGTGATGGGGTTTCTGATGTGACCATGACTAAGGTAGTGTGATGGTCTCGTGTGACCATTGACTATAGATAGTTATTGGTGTTTCTCATGTGACCAGTGACTAGAGGTAGTGATGGGGTTCTCATGTGACCAGTGCTAAGAGGTAGCGATGGGGTTCTCATGTGACCAGTGACTAGAGGTAGTAATGAGGTTCTCATATGACCAGTGACTAGAGGTAGTGATGGGGTTCTCATGTGACCAGTGACTAGAGGTAGTGATGGGGTTCTCATGTGACCAGTGACTAGAGGTAGTGATGGGGTTCTCATATGACCAGTGACTAGAGGTAGTGATGGGGTTCTCATGTGATCAGTGACTAAAGGTAGTGATGGGGTTCTCATGTGACCAGTGACTAGAGGTAGTGATGGGGTTCTCATATGACCAGTGACTAGAGGTAGTGATGAGGTTCTCGTGTGACCAGTGACTAGAGATAGTGATGGGGTTCTCATGTGATCAGTGACTAGAGATAGTGATGAGGTTCTCGTGTGACCAGTGACTAGAGGTAGTGATGAAGTTCTCATGTGACCAGTGACTAGAGATAGTGATGGGGTTCTCGTATGACCAGTGACTAGAGGTAGTGATGGGGTTCTCATGTGACCAGTGACTAGAGGTAGTGATGGGGTTCTCATGTAACCAGTGACTAGAGGTAGTGATGAGGTTCTCGTATGACCAGTGACTAGAGGTAGTGATGGGGTTCTCATATGACCAGTGACTAGAGGTAGTGATGAGGTTCTCATATGACCAGTGTAGTGATGAGGTTCTTATGTGACCAGTGACTAGAGGTAGTGATGGGGTTCTCATATTACCAGTGACTAGAGGTAGTAATGAGGTTCTCATATGACCAGTGACTAGAGATAGTGTTGGGGTTCTCGTATGACCAGTGACTAGAGGTAGTGATGGGGTTCTCATATTACCAGTGACTAGAGGTAGTAATGAGGTTCTCATATGACCAGTGACTAGAGATAGTGATGGGGTTCTCGTATGACCAGTGACTAGAGGTAGTGATGGGGTTCTCATATTACCAGTGACTAGAGGTAGTAATGAGGTTCTCATATGACCAGTGACTAGAGATAGTGATTGGGTTCTTGTATGACCAGTGACTAGAGGTAGTGATGGGGTTCTCATATGACCAGTAACTAGAGGTCGTCAGTCAATCTGTCGTCAGTCAATCTGTCTGTCAGTCAATTTGCCGTCAGTCAGTCAGTCAATCTGTCTGTCAGTCAATCTGTCAGTCAGTCAATTTGCCGTCAGTCAATCTGTCTATCAGTCAATCTGTCGTCAGTCAATCTGTCTGTCAGTCAATTTGCCGTCAGTCAGTCAGTCAATCTGTCAGTCAGTCAATCTGTCGTCAGTCAATCTGTTAGTCAGTCAATCTGTTTGTCAGTCAATCTGTCGTCAGTCAATCTGTTAGTCAGTCAATCTGTTTGTCAGTCAATCTGTCAGTCAGTCAGTCAATCTGTTAATCAGTCAATCTGTTAGTCAGTCAATCTGTCGTCAGTCAATATTTTAGTCAGTCAATGTGCCATCAGTCAATTTGCCGTCAGTCAATCTGTCATCAGTCAATCTGTCGTCAGTAAATTTGTCGTCAGTCAATCTGTTAGTCAGTCAATCTGTTAGTCAGTCAATCTGTCAGTCAGTCAATGTGTTGTCAGTCAATCTGTCGTCAGTCAATCTGTCAGTCAATCTGTCGTCAGTCAATCTGTTAGTCAGTCAATGTGTCATCAGTCAATCTGTCAGTCAGTCAATCTGTTAGTCAGTCAATGTGTCATCAGTCAATCTGTCAGTCAGTCAATCTGTTAGTCAGTCAATCTGTCATCAGTCAATCTGTCGTCAGTCAATCTGTCATCAGTCAGTCAGTCAACCTGTCAGCCTGTCACTGCTGTTGTATTTCAATTAAATGCCGCACATTTTTTTTTTTTTTTTTTAATGACTCGGCTATAGGATTACTACTCTAATTTCATTATTTTTATCCTCATCAGTCAGGATTTTTTTTTTTTCTAGTTATATATTGCTGTTGTTGTTAATTATTATTATTAATAATATTATTAGTATTACTACTACTACCGCTGTTATTATTATTATTATATGTAGGTAATAATCCAAGTTGGCCTTCTCTTGTGATGGAGTCTAATTTACCAAAGGATCTGGTCATCCGGACTGCTGGGAATGTCATATGTCTACCATTCAGATATCGTTTTCCATGAGCTGTTCTCTGGGAGCCTTGGGGTTCTCTGCAGTCACTCTACTGTATACATCTTCTATGAGACTGAACTACAAACTAGCTGTACTAGTTGTCATTTCACTGATTTCGTTTCATTCACACTCATGATCTAGTAGACTTGGTAGCGTGACATGCTACAATTATTTGCAGAAAATCAAAGTTTAAAATGGGTGTATGTTAGCAGTAAGCTTGCTTGGTTCTGTTGTGGTGTGATTGAGGACCTGTTACTAAAACTGATGTATATTATTATTTTTATTCAGTTTTGTTTAAATAAATAAAAGGCAGCAATAGCAAACATGAGTATACTAACTTGGCAAGTGTAAAATCGGAGTAAAGAATATCAGAACCCGTTACACATCGAGGGAATGCTATTGCGACTATGGCCTCTACTTATAGATGCATTAGATCCAATTGCACACATTCCATATCCTGAGATGCATGTACAAAAAGTTGTGCTGTAAGGTATATAATATACCATAGGTAGGAAGGCCATGCAGTTGTTATGCATTCAGTGTGGTGGGTGCTAACTACATAAACCTCATCATTGTACTATTGCATCGCTCATGATGGCACTAACATTTGCACAGGACCACAACCTTCACCTATTTTTTAACCTATGGCACATATCTAAATACAAATTGCATAACAATCAGTTCAGACACAAGAAAAATGGTATATAGAGAGACTGCAGTTGCTGTGCAATTAAATTGATACTTGCTTGGGATCATGCTATGGCTCCACCTTACGTAGGAGGAGCCCATGGTCACCATGTAATAAGTATTGTTTGTGTGATAAAGGAAGAACTTGTTCTACTATGTAAGGACACGTTTAATCCGCAAGGTCTTGGATTTCGCGCCTCATGCATATTAAATATGCATGATATATTATTATGCATGCATATTAAATATGCATGCATTACTGATTATCTGGAAATCCATTGCACACCCTGCAGCATGACACTAATTGCTCAGCGACCAAGGCCTCCACCTGTGACCTGCACCATCTGCACACCTCCGCAGGACCAGTTGCATAGCGACCAAGGCCTCCACCTGTGATCTGGGCCAAACTGACTTTTGAGAAATAAGTTGCTAATGTATCTAAAAACTACGGGTAGAGTGCACTAGACACTGGTCTATGAATCTGAATGAGATGGTTTGATCTGCATGCATACATGCATGTAGCATAGCCAGTGTGTAAGCATTGTTTAGAATAACTAAGGAACAACACTGCTGTGATCGCATGTCATTGATCAAAATATCACAATAACACCACCACCTGTCCCCAGTAATGAGGTGTATTCTGTTGCTATCGCCCTCCGTATCCCAGATAAATGTCCATTTGCAGCAGAATAATAAGCAGACAGGACTATTAGGTTCAACACTACCAGCTGATCATACGACTTCCTTTATTTTTTTCAATTCATTTAATACAGACATGCAATAATCACAATCCAACGAAAGATAATCAACAGTAAAATAATCACAAAAAGAAAAAAAAACAAAGACGTAATGTTCGATAGACATGTCGTACAAACGTCACTTGTACTTAGAGATAGTCTTCATTTACTTCTTGAAATCACTTCATTGCAATCGTTACAGCCTGACAAAAAGAGAAAACATTAATAAAATGCAACAAAAACATATATCCCAGTTACATACCTGTAGCTCTTATGAACAAGACAGTGGTGCTTCACATGGCTGTGTTCAAACATCTAGCATAGTACATCCTCCAACACGTGCTCATAGTTCCTCAACTCCACCAATTAGTGTCCATCTAAGAACATGCACACACATCCAAATACAAATTTGTAAGCCGCTAAGCGGTCATGCACACCTGGCAGACCCAGGATGCCTGTGCACTAAGCAGGCACTGTGAGCCATGCAAGCAAAGCTCCTGGAGCCAGGCTAGGAACTCGCAGGAGAATAGGCCTTTCCTCATAGCAAGTGGCGTGGCCACCCAAAGACCCACCTGGACCATTGCTGTTTCATGAGAAAGGCCTTGAATTTGCACCCCAGCAAATGCCAGGTACCCAATCACAGCTGGGTGGACTGGCTGGAGGCATATGGAAAACCAAATGGAAAATTGACAGAGTGGGGCTTGAACTTGGCCCTGAGCCAAGGACACAACACACACACACATACACACACACACACCTTGAACCGTGCCACCCTCAAAGGGTGATGCTCCTCTGCTAAGCAGATTGACAGTTGCATAGTGGTTAATCATTTTCTTGGTCTTGTTGTAGCACATCTGTGTCTAGCTATATCTTGGCCCCTTCTAAATGACCGACTACATCTATTGCAGGTAAAGGGTAAGAGAGTAGGGACACACACACACACACACACAAGTAAGTGGGTTCAATGCAGGATATAACTAGTACTAGTTTCCCATTCACATTTTCCAAGCCACCGACCCAGCCTTCATCAAAAGTGACAGAACTAAAAAAATATTGCATTTTGAATTTATTACAAATGCGCAATAGATGGACAAAAGCTATTCACAGTGGAGCTGTTGTTGGGTCAAGGTGATATCAGTTTATGCTCATGTGCTTCAAATAGCTATGCTAATGTTACGTCTGATATAGCTGTTCTCCAATAAAACTTGTGTAGCCAGAGGGTTGTGAGAGTAGTACTAACCCATGGAGATGAAATGGACATCAGGACCATTATCAACGACCATGAAAAAAATTTTTTTTTCAGTGATGGTTACATGAGAAACTAGTAACTTTGTGCGGCCGTATCAAGGTTTTAGCTCACCTAGACAAACTCTTTACCGGCTGCTATACTGGGAAGGGGTCTGGTGGTATTAGTATTCAAAAAGGAATGTAATTAGTCCTTTACCAGGATGCTCCATAATTAAAATCTAACTGAACATAAAAGTATCACACTTGGGTTTTTGGCTAAAAGCACATTACTGCTGTATTTAGATATGGCTTTTAGAATTCAGGAAAATGCCAATTATCTATGGTAACTCAGTGAAAGCATTCAAAACCTTTTCCTTACTCTGTTGGTAGTATTATCTCTACCACTTATAAGCCCAAAAATTAGTTATAGATGCAATTCTTTCAACCCTTCCCACTATCTTAATCTTTAGCCACTTTCTCTGCTCTGCTTAAGTTCACAGCCACTCCTCAGTGGTTACTACCAAGTTCTACAAGACTGCAAGTAAGCAGTGGACGTTATTGGGAGGAAGAGAGAGGAGATTTGAATCAGAACTATGTTCTAATTATATCATACATTTCCCAGCATAGGGGTAGGTAAAGGCAGGGTTTCATAGAGACTATGGCAATGCTGGGATTCCCTCCCCCCACCCCCATCCCATTTCGTCCACCTTCCATACTTTTTCCCTGACAAAACATTTTAAGAAAAAAATTAAAAAGATATATGAAAAACCACAGCCTTACTGTACTGTTAGTTCGTTAAAATGTCAAATACTTCTTTATAAAGTTGAGGTGCATAATTCATAATAGTTTGTCCTGTTTCCATCTGTCTGACTTCAATATTATCATTTGGCTAAATTAACTCTACAAAATCCCCCCCCCCCCTACCTCAACCCCCCACCCCTGTATAAATCACCTGAGACAAAACCTACCTAAAAATTGTAAATGATGCTTCCAGGTGAGCGGTTTTCCTCCGATGTCTCATGTATAAGTTTGCAACGTTTCTTTTACTCCTCGTAGTGCAGCCACGCCCTTTTCTCCCCAGCTGGTAGTAAAGACCCTTTACCAATCATTGGCCGTGATGCGTGATGGTATAAATTCTCCAGTTTTCGCGTATTTTGTGCGCGGTGGTGTGAGTTGTAGGAGGTAGATGGTGAAGGTCAGGCTAGACGGAGCCCCCCAAGACCAAGATAGATGTGATTGAGATGAAGTAAGTGGTAGTGATTTAGTGTGGGTGAACTAGTGTGATCGTAATTTGTGGTGTGCGCTATTTGTATAATGTTTGAGTTTGACTTAGGATAACTACAACTTTTTAATGACCAGTTTTGAAAATTGAAAATTGTATTAGTATCTTGCAGCAGTAAAGCATCATAGATGCAGCCCCCAGAATATATGCTGAATAAATCTGCTGCGATGTTGGTTCAAATTTTTGGCAGTCATTATATAGTAGTAGACAGTAGCTAGCTACTTCTAAATTGTGAATGCATATTTTATCTGGAACTTGCACGTAGTGATCAGGCAACTGACTATAAAACCCTAACCTCAGTCAAGGGTTAAATATTGTGTATTTTTATAGATTCACTGCTGACAAACAGGGATAGAGCTGCAGACACAGATTGTATTGCTTGGCATAACATGGGGCAATGTGAGTACTGAGACATTGATAAGGAGTTACTATTGTGTTAAAAGTACTTGATCACATTTTAGCACACATTCATATTTACTCAAGTCAGGAGTGTTTGATGACCTTTTATGCATGCAAGCACATGTTTGGGCTATATTTAGAATCAGGAGTCTAACACATCTTGAGGTTACTTTCATTAACTTTTTTTCCCATCTCTATTTTCAGGCTGTTGGGAGTTCCACCATGCTATCTGCAGCATTAATGGAGCTAAGAGGACACTGGAGCTTATGAATATAGAAGTCTGAATATGTCTGACTTTACTCCTCTACAGTGCACCTCCACTGGACAGCTGACACTGTGGAATAGCCCCCAAATGATTCTAGTAACGGCAGATACATGCTGCACTTCTATATTAACGGTGAGATTCTGTTTTTCTAGTTAGTAGAGTACCTCCACATACTTAGTGCTTGGATTTTGTAGCTGATATTTGAATTATAAGTGCTTGGATTTTGTAGCTGATATTTGAATTATAAGATAATGCACAAAGGTTGCGTGATGATCACTTATAACGTTAGAGTGGAGAGGCTAATATACATTAGTGACCATTGGTTGGAAAACTGCATCATGTGGCACAAAAAATTGAGAGTTCGTTTAGTTTAACATGTCTATTGACAAGACACACTGTACCAATATATTGAAATGTCACCTCTTTTAGGATTGGTGACCTTTACCAAATACCATGATAGCTAGACTCTTTGTGTAGGATTAGCCTAGTAACTAAGATACACCTTTAATAGTGCCTATCACAGGACTGTCAACTCTCTCACTCCAACAATAACTGTTTAAATACTTTATGCTTGTCAGATACCTATCGTGTGATTGCTGACTAAATGTGAGTCCTGGTGAATGGGCCTGTTAATTGGAATTAGGGACCCTTTACTAAGTTCTAGACTGGGTTACTGCATTTGACATACTTTACGGTTGACCAAATGCCTGTGACACAACCTCAATATTTTCCACAAGGCACCCTTTACCATGAAATTGGTTGATGTAGGATCGGGAACCCTTTAATTGTGACAACACACCCTTTACCATTTATTTGGTTGACCAGGTTCAAGTACCTGTTTAGATCAGGAACCCTTTACCATATATCTGATTTACATTGTTGTGACAAGACATTCCTTACCGAGCAGATGTGTTCTAGAAGATTCATAGGGAGTGCTAAACATTACTATTTTAAAATGCCATATGTTGTTATTATCTGTATTAAATTAGAATGATGTGGGTGTGGGCTCGATTAGGTCTGGACTACTCGCTCCCTTCTCTCTCTCGCACCTGGAGACAGCAAAGTAGTTGCTGCTACCAGAGTGTATGCCTCCTGCTGACTACCCGGCGAACTGTACCCGCCCGAAGGAATAGGTTTTAGGTAGGATTAAATTACTTTAAACACAGGATAACGACACAGCGAATTGAGATGACATAGAACTAACTCAAACCACGAGACACACAACTTATATACTAACACAAACTCCCGCCTACTGTTCACACAAAATGCTGCAATGTTCTGGTCTTGTGATCGTACAATCCTTGCTAACACACATACACACGCTACCGCTACCTACTGCACATGACCATAAAACTCAACAAAAATACTTCTGACTACAAAACTTAACATTGATAAAGATCTCATGTGGGCAGGCCCACAGTGGGGTAGGGGCAAAATTCTAGTAACTTTTACGGCTATCCAATTTAGCGTAAATTCTATAATTGTGGAGCTAGATTAACAGCAGTAATTTGTTGTAAGCTATAGTTTGATTGATTGAATGAAATAAGCGGCTTGATAGACAGTGTAGGCAGCAATTGGCAGCTATACTATCATATAGCACTTGTATACAGTTCTGTTTCTGATCCCACTAAAGATCCCTATAAAATGACTTCAGTGAACCTTTACTTAATAAAGTTTTCTTATTCCACTTGGTGAAATTTGTTATATACACTTTATAGACTAAAGGTTTGTATTATAGGCACTTAGGTAAACAATTTCTGATCCTGTGGGACCTTGGAAGGATCTGTATTGTAGACATTTCATGTAGGTAAAGGGTCACAGGGACATCTTTAAGGTCTGTAGCATGGGTACTTTGTATTGGTAAAGGGTCACAGGCACTCTATAAAGGTCTGTATTATAGACACTTCATGTTGGTAAAGGGTCACAGGCACTTCATAAAGGTCTGCATCATGGGCACTTTGTATTGGTAAAGGGTCACAGGCACTTTATAAAGGTCTGTATTATAGACACTTCATGTTGGTAAAGGGTCACATGCAGCCTATACAATCATATAGCACTTGTATACAGTTCTGTTTCTGATCCCACTAAAGATCCCTATAAAATGACTTCAGTGAACCTTTACTTAATAAAGTTTTCTTATTCCACTTGGTGAAATTTGTGTTATATACACTTTATAGACTAAAGGTTTGTATTATAGGCACTTAGGTAAACAATTTCTGATCCTGTGGGACCTTGGAAGGATCTGTATTGTAGACATTTCATGTAGGTAAAGGGTCACAGGGACATCTTTAAGGTCTGTAGCATGGGCACTTTGTATTGGTAAAGGGTCACAGGCACTCTATAAAGGTCTGTATTATAGACACTTCATGTTGGTAAAGGGTCACAGGCACTTCATAAAGGTCTGTATCATGGGCACTTTGTATTGGTAAAGGGTCACAGGCACTTTATAAAGGTCTGTATTATAGACACTTCATGTTGGTAAAGGGTCACATGCAGCCTATACAATCATATAGCACTTGTATACAGTTCTGTTTCTGATCCCACTAAAGATCCCTATAAAATGACTTCAGTGAACCTTTACTTAATAAAGTTTTCTGATTCCACTTGGTAAAGTCTGTGTTATATATACTATAGACTTGGACTATTTTTAAAAAGGTTTTTGTTGTAGGCACTTATTAAACAATTTTTGATCCTGTAGGACCTTTTGGAAAGATCTGTATCATAGACATTTCATGTAGGTAAAGGGTCACAGGGCCGTCTTTAAGGTCTGTAGCATGGACACTTTGTATTGGTAAAGGGTCACAGGCACTCTATAAAGGTCTGTATTATAGATACTTCATGTTGGTAAAGGGTCACAGGCACTTCATAAAGGTCTGTATCATGTTTGTATTGGTAAAGGGTCACAGGCACTTTATAAAGGTCTGTGTTATAGATACTTCATGTTGATAAAGGGTCATAGGCACTTCATAAAGGTCTGTATCATGGGCACTTCTTATTGGTAAAGGACCTTGCTTAAGCTATATTTGAAAATTATTTGATCGTCATAGTGTGAGTGTATGGTGGGGAGGAGAGAGAAATATTTTAGTTTGTTTTTAGCTATTACATGAAGTGTGCAGTAAGACTGGTAGGGAACCGAACAGTCAGTTTGTACACAAGTGGGTATCAATACAAAAGACACTTAGTAGAATGTTTCCAATCATATAGTGTTGATATGATACTAATAGGTTAAATGAAAGTGTGGATGAACTTCATAAAGACTTCAAGAGAAAGTGTGGGAATGGACATGACTTGAGTGTCAAATTATGTCCATGGAATAATAAACAAAGTTGGGTCCTTATTGTCTTCTAAACATTACTATTGTTGTTGTCGTCATTTTTGAACAAGTGCAATATATGTTTTATTTATATTTACTTTTGAAAAAAGTATGACATGCTGAGATTTGGGAAAGGGTATGGAATATCCGAAGTCAATTACCATTATGTTTTGTTGTTTTTTGTTTATTGTTGCTGTTTGTAGATCACAGCTGACATGAGTGATGAACAGTTCTAATCATCCTGGCTGTATGAAGAAGTCCTGAGCATCTTCATTCATGAACAGTTAATTCTTCACCTATCACACAGATACAATGTCACATCACGGACTAATATTTATTGCATTTGCTGATTACTGGAATACATTTTACACACTAAAATATATGGCTATAAAGTGAGTATTGTAGAACACCATTTGGAGTGTTGTAGTAGCTAGCTTAAGGGAGTATCACAACACCCCATTGGTAGAGTATCAATAACACCATATTTGGTGCATTATGCGCCCTAATAGGGGTGTAGTAGAACTTGGACATGGGTGTACCACAACACCCCGTTTGGTATAATAAAGGGTGTAGAGGGGTGTAACTGAACACTTCCTCTAGGTGAAATGGAAACACCCCATGCGGAGTAGTACAGCCAGTGTTACCTGGACACCCCAAAACGGGATTCCCATACACCCCATTTTTAACAGTGAAGTCCTACCAGTGGAATAGGAAGTGATACAAATTAAGATGTTTCAAAATTATAGTCCTATTGTTGGTGAAATAAATACACATTTTTTTTAACCCACTTCTGTAATTGCTTTTGGTAGATATACTATTAGCAGCTGGAATCCCCTGAGCATTGGCTTCCCTTTTTATTGGAGTTCCAAGGAGCAGTAGCCAGAAGTGAGATAATAATTTAAAAAATTTTTTTTCTAGAATTCTAGCTAATGAGAGTTAGTCCTTAATTATGAAATTTAACTAAGACACACAGTTATAAGTTATTTTCAAAAGTTGGTTTATTTTGAATATCTCCTGGTAATTTTCAAGACAGGATTTTAAATTGACAAATTTATTTTCTTTGAAAGCTGTTGCTTTTGTTCTCATGACCCTAATACCTAATGTCAACACACTATCTAAATTCATTAGTGATCCACATACCTTGATCTTTTGAAGCTCAGACGATTTGGCCACACTAAGCCATTGGGCACCCAGATATGGGACATTAATTTATTTCCCACCAATACCCCACCATTCATAATACTGAGCTGAAAAAATTTGTGCAGTAGCAGCAAAAGTGTATTATAGTGAGTTGTGGTGGTCTTAGCTTCAGGTTACCCCACCATTCATAATACTGAGCTGAAAAAAATCTGCCAGTAGCAGCAAAAGTGTATTATAGTGAGTTGTGGTGGTCTTAGCTTCAGGTTGTCTAATAGCCGTTTACAGCTGACACTCTATTAGTCCTCGTCTGAGTTCACCCCACAAAGTGTGCCAGTCTGCCTCTCGCCATGCAGCCATTCTCCAGGCTCTGCCCGTACGAGCTGGGCGGGTCCAGCAGGCTCGCGAAGACTTCCTAAGCTGCACAGCTCTGTCACCTTCACCTGGGGCTACCTCCAAGAAACTGCCCCCAAAGGGGGAGGGGGGGTGGTTTATGGAAATTGAGAGAGGTATAAAAGTTTCAAATTTTGTATCAGTCTTTCTTGGAATCGAATAATAGGAACGAAATTTTTTTATACACCGGTAAACCAAAAAAAGTGAACTGCACCACAACTCAAAATTTTCAACATCTTATAAAAAGAAAAAATGCGATTAAATCACGAATTAATACTTGAAAAGATAAATAACTCGTTATCTTGCAGTAGAGTATCCTCTCCAACTTACCGCATCACTTCAAAAAAGTGCTACAAAGTTAATAAACGCCCGATATTTCCGCCGCATTCGCTCTAAAATTGGTGAGCGGTGCCTTGTCAGTACTTTGTCTTTTGTCCTTGTGTAGTACACAATATTAGTAATTGTGCATAGCAACCATCAACAAAAAAATTGCTTGGGCATTGTGGGGCCACCCTTAATGTTTTCAGAAATGTACTTGTAAGCACAGCTAAAATGTGGTCAGCAGGAGAATGACTATCTTTTGCCACCAACTGCAATACCCTAGAATAAAAAATCAAATAAATCATTATTAATCCTGAAGTCTATTATTAACTTGGTAAGATGACCGCCCCACGAAGTATGGAAACAAGGCATTAATTAGAATTACTGCGAAGGAAAAACAAGATAAAGTGGATTCAGTGGAAGGGTTAATTTTCTCCGTCTAAATCTGTGCCTTATTAGCCAACCCTGAGGATAAAATATATATGTTCAAAAACAACGTAGAAATAACTCCGCTTGGAATGTACGTTTTTAACCACTCTATTTCCGTAAAGTTTTAGGTACTTTTTGGACAACCAGGTCCCTAATTTTCAATTTTTTTAAAAATATTTTCACGTACGGTTCACGTTATGCAATTTCATTTTTACAAATAACAGCGTGAAGCGGGTATCTATAGCGTTTAGATTGTAGTGTAGAACGTCACCTTGGTTGTATTTTTTGTAGCATTTTATGTGGTTACTAATAACCTGATGACACACAGAAATGTTTAACATTTTACAAGTAATTATTTTATCACAAATAGGTATTAAAAAAGGAATACTACATTAGTCTCAATTATTTTGAATGATCAGTATAATATAGATAACTAATGCTAACAAGCATAGTATGCTCTTTATTATTCTGCCTTTCTTTGTCTGAGAGGCATAAATGATTTTTCTGAGGTTGAAAAGTAATAGCTGATTCAGCAAAAATACTTAAATTTATAAATTAATTAAAAAATAATTTCTGTAAATTTCTGAAATGTATCACTGTATTTAATATTGTAACTAAACACCTTCTTTACAACTTTTCTATTAGGTGTATGCATATCGCATATTTCTATGCACCCTAAAATACAGATTGCATTCGTGGGGAGAACTGCACATCTTCGATGTAATAGTATCTATATTCCAGAGTGGATAAGAAATGGTGAAATACTGCCAACTCGATCATATGTATTAGTAATAAGCCCAATCACCCAGAAAGATGGAGGGAAATACTTTTGTAGAGGGATATCTCCTGATAATAAGACATTTATTGGCCAATCACAAGTTATAGTTGGAAGTATGTTATAGTTACTAATATTCTCGTAACATTAACTAATATTATGATGGGCCCTAATACTAAGGAATTACATGAGGTGTATTTTACTTATATTATCACAACATTGAAAATTATATCACTATATGGCCATGACAATTTAGGTTGATATACCATCTTGATAAAATTAATTATTATGTATCAGTTTAATTTTAATTTAGAACCAATTTTTTGTTCATGGCATAATACAGATTTCTATTTTATCTTTTAAAGATTATAAGTATAATTTTAACAATTATTTATTATTAGTAATGTTGAAAATATAATTCGTTTTACCCATTTATAAAAAAATACATTGTTGGATTTCCAATATAATTTGGGTATTTTCTTATGTTTTCAGATAAGAGTAAATTATTACCATATAATGTTAACATCGGTACAGGAAATCAGATTTCACTTAAATGTAACTTAAAAAAAAACATCAAATGGTATATGATGAAACTGTATCCATTTCCAGTGCAACTTAAAAGGGAACATGGGAAACATCTGAAAATACAGAATGTTCAGCCTGAAAATACTGGTATTTATGTATGCCATGGAACATCTTATAGTATTCAATATTTGTCAATTGGAGCTGTAAGAGTTTATGGTGAGTTAATAAAACATTGTAACGGTGCTGCTCTACTCTGTCCATAGCTCGAGCTTTCACCACACAATGAATCTGAAAAGTTGAGCAGCCCTTATACAATAATGATTAGATTTAATTGAAATGTTCAGTAATAATTGAAATGCAGCTATTCTAACTTTCCTCAGATTGTGCTACACTACAAAAATCACAAGAATATGCACAAACATGAAACAATGAGTCATAACATCGTTAATACCTAACTGGTGATGGTTAAGTCTGGTTTGTCTGGGCTGGTCCCTTGTCCTTCTAGGGGGCTGTCTCTGACAAACATATTGAAATAATATAGTTGTAACTTTCAATACATAACTGTTATAATTATGTTACTTGAATTTTAAATTTTGTTGAGTTAGTAATCAATAAAATTTTAACCACATAGAGGAGAAAACCCCTAGATAATGAAAATAGCATGTGCATCCCAGTAATAAAAGTTTCTCGTAATCTGTACAATTAAAATAATGCTGAAGTTTTCGATATCCAAAACATTTACTGTACTCTTTCATTAAATATATTAGCTGAAACAAGTTTAAACTCTGCATTACTCAGTACTAGTTATTAAAACACACATTGCAAAAAATAATAGCTAAGTAAAATAATATGGGGAGATTTCTCTGGCTTCTGTGAATAGTGATGCTCAATAATAAATAAAAAAATATAGCTCAGAATGTTTGACAATATTTTATACAGCAATTGGTTTTAGTAGCTTACACATTGATTATGAATTGTGATTTGATAAGTACTATTACATCAATAAAGATGATTAGAAAGATTCCTTATTAATGTTAGTTGTTTTTTATAACAATTTATCATCAGATTCTACTCTACTGAAACCAAAGACGTCATTTAAAAAAGAAGGAGAAAGAACTGTTTTCGTTTGTCAAGCAAAACAAGTAATACAATGGACATTTAATTATGATTTCATAAAACTTAATCTCAAAGTGTCCTTAGATTGTAATGATACAGTACTAACAATCAATGATACCCGCAGAATGCATATAGGATTTTATGAATGTGTAGGTGTTAGTGAAAAACATGGAATATTTCGTGCAGTGAGTAGGCTGACAGTTAGAGGTTAGTTCTCTGTATGGTAATTATTTGTTTGATCTTCCCACCAATTTCTAATAATACTTGTAATGACATCAAAAATATAAATGACATGATCATTAATTGATATGCAATTTATGTCACTTAATGTTACTGAAAATAATAACTTGGCCGATTGTTTTTTGTAATGATGGTGACTTAACTCATCTGGTAACATTTAGTCTTGAATATTTAATGCAATGGAATAGTTTAAATATTAAACTTGATGATATGCAATGAACAGTGAACTCGTTGATTGGTGGTTAATTATAAAATTGTTGATAAACTATTGTGTAGAATTGAATATTACCATTCCTGGCTTGCAATTGTTGTTAAAATGAAACTCACATAAAAGTAACTTTTAAGATGCTTATTATTATTAAATAATGTAATGTGAACTTTTCGATTTTTTCTTTAGGTATAAAAGTCACTACTATGGATACTGTACTAGCTAAAATTAAGCCAGGTATACTTCATGACATTATTATTGTGGATGGCTAGTTTAAATCTAGCTTGAAATTCCTTTATTAGTGCTTTGATTGTTATTTTATACTCGAATTATAAAACAAAAAAATTGTAAGAAATAACCATTCATTTAATTAAATCTTGATAGGTTCGATCATACCACCTCTCCAACTATCTTATGTTGGAAGTCATGTATATATATGTTGTGGTAGTTTCAAAGTGCCAATATGGTTTAAGGAAGGAAAATGGATAGCAAGACAGAGGACATTAGAATTCAAACAGATTGATTTGGCAAATTCAGGGACTTACTCATGTCTGGGAAATTATAAAAACAAAACTGAATTCAATATAAATGCTAATGTATTGGTTGGAGGCAAGTTGGAAACTAAATATTATCTATGTCTTAGCTATAATTATTGTACAAATTAAAATACATAATAGCAAAACTTTGTAAATTAATTTATACATTTGTTTAAGTAAGCTGTTGATGTAGCTATTAAGAGTACATATATAATTGATCTTGTGAAACATGAACTTTAGAAAAGGTAGTTTGACTGACATACTGCCTGAAAAATGTCAACCAAAACAAAATAGTAAATTAGTAAATAATGTGTTGAAATCTAGCTTGTTAATCTCTGCAGTCTTGTCAATTATTTGTCAACTTTAATTATCAGCAAAATTTACAAATTTTCTTATGGTTGTCAATGAACACTTTTTAGGCAGTTCGTACTCTTGATAAAACAAGATATATTGCACTTATCAATGTAACATCTATATCACTATGTGTTGTATCTAGACAAAAGAGACTCTATTTATCCTCAATTCATAAATCAACAAAAGGGAGGCAGAGCTACTTTCAAATGTTCCAGTGACTTACCTATACAGTGGTTTCATTCATCGTGGCAAAGAGTAACTGAATTGAATGAACTCAATCAACATCTTTCTATTTATAATGTACAATCCAACAACACAGGATATTACTACTGTTATGGATTGTATGGAAAGGGTAGAACATTTATTTCAGAAGCCAGGCTATCTCTATTAGGCATGTATTTATTTGAATTGCTATGATTGGTTGACTACACATTAAAACTTCCTTTTGTAAGGTGTGGCAGTGGGGCCAACTGCTCATCTCCTTCGTCTTGGGACAGTCAGAGGCTACCCTTCCCCTTCCTCACATTCTTTACCTTTTACAATAATATTATACTATAGTATACATGTAGCCACTTGCTTAGAAAAATAATGTTAACTTCAATTGAAGTGGGTTAAAGTCATGCTAAATTAAAGTAATTTCCTAAAGGCAATGGGCAAAGGAAACTCATTACTTTTCATTTTATGGTCTCAGCCACTCACTCATAACTCTTTACATGTCACTGTTAGCTATAATGTGAAGATATATACAGATATCTGTTCTCCAATTTTTTCTTATTTTAAGTATGTTTTTCAAACTACAATCGACAAATAATTAATTGATCCAAAATGTATCTATAATACTTCAATATAATATTATTATAAACAAACATTTAGGAATGGTTTATACTAAATTTACATCAATTTGAATGCTTTCTAATTATTAAAACACATTATTACCTTATACAATTAATTACTATAAAACCTCATAATTAATGTTCTAATACATTCAGCTAACATTCTTGTGCCATTTCATGTCATTATCAAATAATTTATAGACCACAATTTTGTGAGACCTACACATTTATATGTGACTGTGGGAGCATTTAAAAAAATACATTGCATGGCCAAAGAAGTATTTAAGTGGCAATTCAATGGGAATTCAAGTTTTCCATCAAATTCAGTCCTAGTTGATTCCAAGAAAACCATTATATTAGGATCTATAACCAAAGAAAATAATGGGACATATGAGTGTATTGGCATTAAAAAAAAAACTGTGTTTATGGCTGCTGCAAATGTAATAGTTGTAAGTGTGACTTAACATATACCTCACTTTTAATAGGGGATGTCACATATAAAGGGCGTAGACGGGATACAATCCGCAATTAAGTGAAAAATGGAGGCTGAAAGTTTTTATCACTAACTTCTGGTAGACTAATATAGTATGCATTAATACACAAAAATTGGGAAACAGCTTCACATAAGTCATGAAAACTACAAAAAACAAACAAGCAACAGAACAATTAAACGAAAAATGGAGGAGAAAGAAGATTAGTACTGTTTGACATTGGCTCAGGCAGCTAAATAGAACTGAATGGGATATACAGTGTACTGCTGAGTAGTGCTATATTCAATCCTGAGGGTTTAATTTGAATAGGAAATATAGAGGTCTAAGACAACCATATAAAAATATACACAAAAATATTCTAGTTTAACAGAGAAGCACTTTACATCTAGCTAAATGGTGATAATAGGTACTATCATTATTGTATGGTTTAAAGTGACAAATTGGCCTAATATATTATAGTTGTGTGAGTAAAATTAAATAGATGCTTGAACAAAACAATACGCACATATTTTATCCTTATCGTGGGACGAATTTGAAATTGATAATGACATAATAAAAATTATTATTGTATTATTATTCTCAATTTGACCTACAATACTTTCCTTTTGATTTACAGATTTAGCAAGAAAGTAAACTTTTTAAACTGTTAACCTTGTATTAATACTTTTTCATATTATTTCTGTTATTATACTGTTACAATTTGATACAAAGTTCTAAATTTGCATTACATCATAATGTTATGTCAAGACAATAGCAAGCAGTTATCACCAAGTTGTTGCATTAGGCTACTACATTCCTAATCTATAATAATACAGTTTTGGATGTGTGGAAGTAAAAAAAAATTCAAATAAAACATTGCACGCCAACTTAATAATACTCAGCAAAACACATGCTACTTCAGCAGCTTCACTGATGATGAGTCCTGTATAACTCATTTTTAAACAATACATTAGCTATGTCCAATAAAATATAGAAGTTATATTTCATATTGTACTTCATCATACCTTAAGGAGTATATTCTGACGCTTATATTTGTATAAGCTTCACAATTTTATTGTTTACCTCATTTCAGCTTTTGTCACATTTATGTGTTCTAGCATAGCTGTTAGATAACTTGACATTTTTGTACTAAAATTGTGACAGTTTACAAAAGCTTTTGTAAAACTTATAGGAGGTAGTTGCTATAACGACATATATAAAAAAAAATCCCAACATTTCTATTTTCTATTTTTTTTATGTGTATAATTAAAGTACGATATAATACAACAATTATAACTGTATGGTGGGCAATAGGCCTACTGTTTCTAGTTATCCTGCAAAATGACCAGTACGCAGCATGATAACCAATTCATACTCCAGGCAGCTCCAAACCTTTGTTTCTACTAGACTTATGACTTCCCTATCAGTAGTTGCTGTGAAGTACTTAATGTTGTTCAGTGGCTTTGATTATGACTGGGTTATGTTGCTGCCAAGTGTATGTTCTGCAATAGCTCTAATTGGTTTCTAACTCTTTTACAAGCATCCTCAGGGCAATTGGTTGAAAAGAAATTCCAGGGGGGGGGGGGGGGGGGATGTTTAGTGTTAGTTGTGTATAGCATGGAGAAACTTTATAATAAAAAAAACATGTAGTTATGTATTAGAATCTATATAATAATACGCTTGGGTGTCAGTAACGATGACGACCAACGACGACCGTCGGTGTGTGTTCATGAATAATTCATGTGCACCTTGTATGGTTCAATAAAGCATCGGCACATTATGGTAGGTAAAGTGTCGTCATATTCAGTAGATCTTGCTGGTTATTTCTAAAAAGTGGGTGCAATAGACGATAGTAGGCGGCGTAGGTTTAGAAAAGGACGGCGAAAGTACGAAAGAGAAGGCAAAAGGCGATTATTATACATTATTAATTATTATTATTACTAATTTACTCCTTGGGCATGTTGTGTGCATTCAGGTATAAAGAATGGCCTTGTTAAATCTTTCTTAGCTTTTCTCCATCTAGGTATAAACTATTCATTAGGAAAATTATGTACTTTACTTCATTTTTACAGGACCTACAAATGCAGCTGTCTGGTTGAATACTGAGGTATGGCTCAAACTGTTTCAGACATTCTAACAGTGAATCATCCTTCCAAGCCCTTGGATGGAAATACTTAGACTGATTGGCTTTTTTTGCACAAAAGACATGGTTAGCACGGCTTACCAGGGTGAACACTTGATGTCACCATACCATAATTTCTGCCAGAAGTATTCCTGGGTCTGGAGGAGGACTGACTCATGACTTCTACATCAATTTAATTCAGTTATTGGCATACTGTTATGGTCATAATATAATTCATAACACACTTTTCTCATAAGTAGATATATAAGAACACTCTCAAAGATACCTCAAAACTGCTGCTATTCGTGATGGTGTATAAAACATTCAGTCTTATGGAGAACAATTCATAATTTTGCAGACCTAATAATAAAATACTGCTGCTGCTACGTGGCTCATTATAGGGAGTTTGCATGCTGGTAACTGAGTTTTGACCTCCAAATGTATAGGTGATCAATTATTTTGCACCCTGTTAATATAGGTCAACAAAATATGTACCAGGCCTGGTCTCAATAAAAGCCATTCAAAATATCTAGTTCATCTGGAAGCTTTACTACTGCTGGTGTGAAAGGGCACATACTGGTGCAGAATAAATTTCTGGAGAGTTATAAAGCTTGTAAAGTATGACAAAAACAGATCTCAGACCGCAGGTAAAACGCATGCCAATTCTTTACTTCCAGTCAAAAATTAAAACATGTAGGTTGTGATTGGGACTGAATAACTAAAAAGCGGTGAGTTAAGGGGGGGGGGGGTGGGTAGTCTCGCGTAGCCAGATCCCAGACAATGGAGGGGCGGTAACAGGTGGGTTGAGTGGTCAACTAGAGTGAGACATAGGGGAGGGGGGGGTCTGGTTAACTGACCGTGTATGAGTTGTGCAGCTTCCCCTCGCTAATTGGGCTGAGAAGAACAATAGAACAGACAATGGAGGGGCGGTAACACGTGGGTTGAGTGGTCAACTAGAGTGATGTAATGTATGCGAGCTGTAGATCCATAATCTCGCGAGTGGTGGCAGTAAAAAAAGTCGCTAAAATATCACACCATTAAATCCTACCGCAGCGGAGGGAAAATTGACCACAATCACCCGGTATGCTGACAGAGCAAACACAACTCGTACACGGTCAGTTAACCAGACCCTTTCCCCCCACGTAGCGTGATTGGGTAAAGGGTCTGGCTACGCGAGACTAGGGGGGTTAGTACGCAATAGAAGACAAAAGTTTCTCAAATCGGACAGAAATTCAGAAGCAGGAGAGATAGACAAAGGAAAAGGGGGCTCCATGACTTAAAACCATTGATAGAGAATGATAACTGATAAAATAACTTGTGCTACTGCATTCTTACTCTTTACAATACATCAAGTGCCACTATGTGGAGGGTACTTGCTCAAATATGTCAGTGTGTTTAATGCAGAACTCCCCGCTATTATCTATGGCTATCTTCAACTCAGTTTACCTTGATATACCGCTAATTGGGCTAGAAAAGCCAGGAAAAAGAAAGTGCATATAGCCACAATACAAATTGAAGTGGAATAAAGTATAGAAACTGTGCTTGGTGTTTAACCCAAAGGGTATAAGTGATATGATTTTTTAATAGAGCCTAATTATGTAACCAAGCTATATTTTATTATTAATAATAATAATCATTATTATTATTATTATTATTGTTATTATTGATGTTGGTGTTAGTATTATTACTATTATTATATATATATATATATAATTATATATACCCTAAAATACTTTAAATACAATTGTAAGCTGTTAATGTAGCATAGGTCAATGAATATTATTGTGACATTTATATTCCCCCCCCCCCCCCCCCCCCCCCATATATAATTTTCACCTTCCTACTCCACTGAACACATTCATACTGCACATTGCATGGCTTCTATTTGCTTGACTGTACTAAAAACTTTATTAAAAGTTTCTTCCAAGTAAAATAAACTGCAGTACCGTACTGCGCAGGTAAGGGGTCGCCGTTGATTCTTGTACCATTCTAAATCACGCCCATCTTGGTTGTTTATATGCCTGCCTGCCAACAATACGTTCGTCCGACCTCGTTGTAGAAGCTACCTGGGTGTTATTGAGTTTAATTACTTCTGTGAATCGTAAGTTGCTGCTGCTTAAGGGCTAAGATGATAATCTGTTTATCGAAGCTAAGGGGAAACTCCCAAGTTTTTGTGATGGGTATAATGTCTATTATGCTGGGTCACAAAACTGTAGGACCCGTTTTCTTGAGCTTCATGTGATTAGTGTAGCGAAATTGAGCTAATAAGGCTGTTTTAGTTTAATTCAAGATATCTTGTGCTATAGTATGATTCTATCGATACTGCATTATATTGTTTATTAATAATTATACAGCTTTATTTAGGATGAATTTAATGTGCTTTTAATTTAATGGTATAAACATTTCACTAATAGTTGTAATTAAGCTAACTATTACAAGATGATTCAATTGCTAGCTTTAAATTGATGTTTGCGTAGTGAAGTAGTGTCATATCTGATGTAGTGTACTTATTAAAACGTGGTAATAAGTTTTTAAACGTTTAATGACTATCTAAAATCATGACATCTGGATATTGCAGTAATTTTAGTAATAGAAAAATATAAGTACCAAGCTTATAATCACTATTTTGTGAGAGTAATTTACTATTTAAAAAATTTAGATGGTGTTCGATTGTAGTGAATTATCACTTGACCGACATTAATTTGAAGAGTACATTCATAGGAAATTAAGAAATTCATAATCATCATTTATCATCATGATACTTTATGAATTTAATTTTTACGTGTCCATTTGGAATGAAGTGTTGTGAGCAATGACAATATTTTAAATTTATGTTTCCATTAAAATTTAAAATGTAGTATTCTTACTACTGAACATACCTATATTGGTATGCATTTAATTAGTGTAGAATTGTTTGCAGCCAACAGAATAGATTCATTGTGTTTTAGCTTCTTTTTGAAGTTGTCCTCAGGGCCTCTATAAAGTTTATGGTGTGTTTTATAAAAAATAACTCAATAGTAAAACAGTTGCCTCCATACGAAAAATATACTGCTACAAATTTTTTTTTGTCAAGAATAAGTGAAGTATAGAGAAAAACTTATGGAAAAATACATTGTTTGTAGGCTTAGAGGACAATAGGTTAACTTAAATTGGTGAAGTAATAAAACATTTCTTAGCAGCAAGTGAACAAAGTACTAAAGCCATGCAGAGATATTTATTTATGATGTTTAGACATATGATGTTTGTGTTCTCTTTGATGTCAATATACCACAATCAACTGAACATAATCCTTTAGTTGAACAATTCTTACCTCTTAAAAAATTAATGGTTTGCCCCTTTGAAATATGTTATATCTGACATGATCTAAATTTGTGGACACAAGTAGATTTTACAAACACATTTCCTGCTCGTCTAAACTTCAATTATCCATGCACTGGATTACAGACAACATGTGACCGTCTACAGGAAAACCAGGCACAACGCGGCACCCTTCGAAAAAAATTTTGTTGCACTTACAGAGTTGTCGGCATCCAGATATTGAGCTCTCCAAGTTTTATCGTCATAGCTTAAGTCATTCCCGCTATAATAGACCTAACCGTTCCCTTCCGACGGCTTGAAACAATACATTTTTAAGAAATCGATCGATCTTTTCTCGATATTTACGCACGCCGCGTTGTGTTCGGTTTTCCCGTAGACGGTCACATATAAGTAAGACATACCCAATAAAGGCTGAAGCAATTTCCTCAATGTATAAAGGTGGCAACTAGTATTAGAGAGCACCAATCCTTAGCCAGAGGTTACTGTAACAGTTGGTTTGTACAATATACAACTGCAGGAGCCTGGCTATCCAGGTTCACAGATAAGATCCTTTGAAGTGTTAAAATATGTACTGTAAAGCTAAAGAAGCTAATGAATATAATTATGGTGATTATGAATATCATTATTCCTATGCCAGACTATTTCACATATCTATACACTTCTCTAAATCTTTTGACCAACAGTGTCTGAATAATCAGGATGCACTGTACCAGAGTGCATTATCTATTGGAATTAGCGGTGGTAGTAAAGGTTGTCATTGTGAATGTGCTATTAGTCATATATATCCATTACATAGCTGTAGGAAGCAAATGTTGGGTGGGGTGGGGCTTTCCCTGGTGTGCTTTGAAAATTAAATTCACAGAAGGGGAGAGCAGTGATACAACTCTTTTAAATTAATGATATTCATAACACAAATATATACTTGACTTGAAAGTTGTCTTAGTTTGGCCCGTTTATGTATCTAGTTTGTTTAATTTTTAACAGAGAAATACTTGTACTGCTTGACAGAACAAGTAGAATTTAATATTTGGCTAGCACACTCATATGAAAGCTACAGTCTTGTAGTGTACTTATGAATATTGACTTATCTTTATGTTTTTCAATGTTTCTCTTGAATGTGTCGGAAAGATTTTAGCAAAAGCCTCTGTATGTGCAAATATTATTGATTGTGTGTATCATAAGTGTTATAGTTCTGTTCAAATTAAGATTAACATACAGTGTACATAACTGAAATAGAAAAAAATATCTATAAGTAAAGTTACATATATCCAAATGTGATGGTCTTTACCAAACTGAGATCTTTACCAACTTCGCTGATGAAAGTTGGTGTGGCCATTGTCCTTGGACCTATGTGGTTCCTACAACTGTGATAATGCAACAGTATTATTTTTACTTGAAAATCTATTGATCAATGGTTATGGTGGAAGTCTTGAGTAAGTATATCTTTGAACAAAATGTTGTTTGTTTGAAAATGTTTAATGCTGGCATTGAAACCCCTTACCATACGTCATTTAAAAACTCTGCCGTTTTTTAAGTAGCTAGAGTGCCTTTTGTCAAACACAGGTCATTTAGATGAAGTTATCACTACTACAGTCAATGGCTACATAGCTACTTGTAATTACTTTTAGAACTAAATAGATTGAATGATGCCTTCTAAAACTAGGTGAACAGGATGTAAGACAATCTAAATGAATGTAACCTTATTGCTACTTTTTGTAATCAACTTTTATCAGATTCTACCTTGTATGAAATACTTTTGGACAATGGCTCACTCACTATTTGTGCAAAAAGCACATCACTAATAGTGTTGAGTACATGCTTTATATACTTTCGTGTCAGTACGCATAGTACTATAGAATATTTTTTGTAAGTACTCAGCTTCTCTTATAGGACATGATTAGCTAATTATTATTATAATATTTTAGTATGGGCTGGAAATATAAGCCATTATTTCCTCGGTGGTTAACTATTGCAAAAATAGATATTTTTAGGGCACCAGAAATATAAGTAATCATTCTGTTCCTTCTCACTACAAATCCTATTCTTTCTATCAGTATGAACTAGTATACAAAAAAAAGGAAGAGATGCTTAGAAAGTCTATTTTTTATATAAGTTTATTTCATATCAGATAGCTATCCATTGTAAACACAATCTTATAGCTACTGCTTAGCTAGAGAATGCACTAAATAAGTGAACAGAAAACATTTAACAAACATAATGTGGGATGTAACGAGGGTCTCCTACTGTGTCCAGAGGGTCTCCTACTGTGTTCAGAGCTCCTCGCACAGAATAGTAGTTGCTGCCACCAGAATCCTTTGGTCCACACTGCAGAAGTCCCAAACTCTACCCAAACTCTACCCATAGGTCAAACTTGTTGATTGGGTTAAGTTCATAAAATTAGAGACTTTATAAAAAATGGAATTAGTTGTAGGACTGAAAGTGAATGAGCAACCAGCCAGTATAAATACAACCAGCTGCATATACAGCAATAATGGAATGCATAACAGTGGCACAGCAACAATGATATGCACAACACCACTAAGTTACTTACGTGACATTAAAAACTGAACAATAAACACAAGCTCACATGAGCACACTGGGTTCAATCTGATACTATGTTCCATCTTCTTTGGGTTGAGCCCCACACATAATACGGTAAAATGTAAATGTTTATAAGAGGACAAGTTTTAGCTGAATGAGTCTGTGTGTGGCTTCATTCTGTTGTGAGTCGACTATAGTTTTGTAGCTTTTTTACTTGAATATTAAAAAAAAAGGGACAGATTAGGTAGCTGAGAGCTCTGGTTCTTTATTTTATAACAACTGAATATCATTATTGAGATACTATAGAAGTTATTTCTTATAAAGATTGAGATAAGAAATTTAGCTATGTTTTATCTGTCATAGCTATACTTGTATCCATAGAAAAATATAACTACTGAACATAGTGCAGGCTTTATGAACAGAAGCTAAAACATTCACTTCAGGTATTTTAAAGAAATTTTGTGCTTTTCATATCATACAGTATCGTTATCTCGTGTATTAGTAGTAAAAGTCAACTTTTTATCAGATTTAACTGTTGAGGTTGATAGGCTGGCTCACACACCATAACACACCACTAGTTTATATTTAGATTATAAGGTGAGTAATTGTCGTCATTATGAGATTATACTGGATAAATTTCTAAATGGGAAATAGAATTATTTGTAAGCAAAAATGAGATCTAAATAATTTGCTGATTTAATGCCACGATTGGGATACTATGCTTATTCTAGTAAGACCTTCCAAATGCTCAATGCTTAGTACGGTAATTCTGAGTTGAGTATTGTTGCTTGATATTATAACTTTCTCTTTATATAGGTAATATTAATTGAAGAGCCACTATGGACAATGCTGTAGTTGATGAGCAAAAAATGGAAGAAGGGAGACAGGAGGTTAGAATTCAAAGTAACTTAATAATATAGTGAACCAGATATTTTAGTCAGTGCTTTAGTGATACTATTCTATTAAATACAGCTTGCTATGGGATAATTCTATAAAACAAATCCTTAAAATATTTTTTATATAATAAAAATATATGAAAACATTAAAATCCTTATTTTTATCATACGCCTTTCCTTTCATATTGTGTACTGGCCTGACTGAGTAATAATGAGCCTCTGTAACCACATTATATATTTTCAAACATACTTTATTACCAATCATCTAATGTTCTCTTTTATTTTCAGAAAGAAGACCATTTATGTGATAACGTAGATTGTAAGGCAGTTGTACAAGACTTGAAGGAGGAATTAGAAAAAGTGAAATTGAGATGCATTGAATTAGAGAAAATTGTTGTTGAAAAAGAACGGGAAAATGCTGACATAAGCATTACTCTTGACATGTTCAACACTGAGGTAATACTTGTTATTATAATGGGGCACTCATTTCCACTTTATGTGTATATTGATATATTTCCATTGTCAATGCATTTAAGATCTAGTATACACTTAAGAGGGATGAGTGTATATAACACTCCACCCACACATTGATATTATCATAGGACGACATTTGTGTGTTCGCACCAGTTAATACACAAGCCAATTGAGATTAAATAGAAATGTTTCTACTAAGTTGTGGGTGCTGGTAATGTTTTGTGGTGATACCTAGCTCAGAAAGTAAAATTTTGCTATAAGATATATTTTTGAGAGGATCCACCCAAAATGAAATCTAGGAATTTGTAGTCACTTGAGACATGCTTAACTTAGACGTAAAAATCATGCTACTCCATAGTTCATATAGTATACATTTATCTGTGAAAAAAGTAGTTCAATGATTAAATCAATGATGTGGAATAATAGAATTTGTGTTCAAAGTTTTAGTGTGCAGGCTCTATTGGGGATGCCCCAGGTGCCAAACCTTAATCAGGTTTAATCAGAACTGGTTGACTTATAACAGTTAGTTTCAGCATATGCACTTGCCTTTGAGTGAGTGTCTAGTAAGTAAAACTAAACAATGGGGTGAACAGACACATTAATTTATGAGAAATGTCCAGGATAAGGTGTGAGAAGGTACAACGTGGTGATCAATATTGCTTGATCCTGAATGAGCATGATCATGATATATCAATATAACAGATAAATATATATTTAGAAATTAAGGGTGCCATCCCATATCAACACCTGGGCCTCTTTAGTAGCACACTCCAGCTGAATAGTTGTGCATTATCTACTGCAACGTCACACCCCGCTTTGTAAGTGCTCATAAAATACAATTGTGCCTCACACGCTTTGTAAGTGCTCATAAAATACAATTGTGCCTCACACGTACAGTTGAGGCAGGGTGGAGTCAACTTATGATAAGAAAATCCTCGCACACAAAAGTAATGGATCCAGAATCTTCTTTCGTGTACTTCTCAGGAATGGATGAACGACTGTGATTCAGATTTTGCCATAGAAGTACAGAAGGGGTCGACCTTATAACAATGAGATATTAAATATACGATTTTACGGAAATAATTGGTATATATATGTAAGCTAACTAAATAGAAACTAAAGTAGACTTCAACAAAAACTCATCGTTTTGGCATACACAAGGATAAGAAAATAATATGCAAAAATTTTACTGCTAAACTTCCACAGTAGCCGTGCAGTGTTGTGGTGAAATTCGAAATTTTGTTGAGGCTATTTCTTGAGATGCAGCAGACTTCCAGTCTTTATTCTTGGTAGGTGCTTTCTCCTAGATATACTTTCTTGTCTGCAGAAATATAATAACTCACGAGGGAAAAGCAGGAGTAAGTTTAACCCGCCCTAGCAACCATTGCCTATTCCGAGGGATTTTTGAGCGCACAAAGAGTGTGACAGCATTCTTAAGCTTAGGAGTCCTACCTCGGGTTCCGTGGGACTCAGAGGCCAGGCTTCATTCATCTACTACCGATCTACTTTTGATTTAAGTATTTAGGTTGAACATTAGTGGTGTGAATCAAAGTATTTGTTTGGAATGAATCATTTACAGTGCAAACTAAGTGCTACTATCTCAATACTACAGTGCGTCCAGCTTAAAGAGTGAACTTTCTGAAATTTATGATGCTATCACAAAAACCACTGTAATATATGAAGTATGCATGATCAATATCTAAATTTTGGAAAAGTTACACATTATTGGCATACAAAGCTGCACTCAAATTATTTTTGTGGTTTTGTGGTTAGTTTTGTGGTAACAGGTGATACAACTGAGAGCTTTTGGGCAGTGAATTTGGTAGTTTTTAAGAAAAAAAAAGAGAAATTATTGGTCCTTATCTCTCTAACTTGGTTCACTGATAGTTAAGCTCCTAATCTTTCATTTGAACCAAATTTTGTAAGTTGGTGAAAATTTTTACGTCCAATATTTAACGTTTTGTGAAAAAAAGTGTTTTAAGAAAAAACTTTTGAATTTATTGGGTTATATCTCTAAATTTGTTCTATGGTATAAAATTATGATACAATTTATGTGTATTAATTTGATAGCTTCATTTTTAATAATCACTGAATTATGGCCAATTTTTCATTAAATTTACATTTTTATGGGTAAGGGTCTCCAAATGATGACGTTTGAGGTAATAATACGCGGGCTGATCTACGTAAGCGTGACGTCTAAAATGTGCGCATGCGTATTGCTGCGATAGGTCCAGCTGGTGGCGCCATTTTACCGCACTTTTCAGTGACATTGGCTGCCCAGTTATAACTAATCACTCGTAGTTTGTAGTTTGTACGAGCTTCTAGTTGTGCGCTAAAACTGGTTGAAGGTTGCCGAGGGTTATCTGGAGCTACAAAGCTTAGAGGAGAGAAGCACAGGACCGCGGCTAAACGCCTCCTCAAGTAAGTCTGAGTGTTGTGTGCTTAAGCGTGTATTTAAACTCTGTTCTTACTTTCTTGGTGTGACGAATTTCTGAAGTACTCAACAGTAATGTGAAGAATCCAGCACATCACTACACTTTAGCTATGGCCACACACATTCCAGTATTACTTTGTCCTTCACACTGAATCATTCATATCATTTTATTCATGATTTTACTATATTTTCTATCTACATACTTGTTAAATTTCAACTTTTTTTGAATTATACAAAAAAAAATTGACAATTTTATAATGACATTATACAATATATATTATTACATAATTTTATGATGACATGAAATTGTGGTAGATACAAGCAGCAGTTGAATTTGGAGGGTGGTAAATAGCATAACCATAGAGAACTGTACCTATATAGACATGAGGAGTAATGGACAGCTAAAGCATAAATAGTGGCATATAGAGTCTGTGATGAATTGTATATCTTATTATCTTGGTCAGCAAACAGTAAATTGGCTGAGTTTCTAAATAAATAGGCCCTATTTAAACAGGTAAGAAAATCTGAGTGGACAAGCAACCCGTGATACAAACCTACCTCACATTGTAGCTTGCTCTTGTTAAGTAGCCTTGAATAGCAACAAAGTCCTGAGCCTAAAATGAACCAGAATGTCAAGCAGAAGGGGTAGAAACGAAGTCACCAAACTACGACTGCTTTTTGTTTACAATTGTCTCTGAGGTACTGTGCACGTGTTTGGCCCGGTTTGAGACTATAAAGGGGAATACCCGTATTACTGGTGGGTAAAGCGTTGCGCGGCACAAACCAATTACGATTAGTTACGATTAATGACGACGCGTAGACGAAAATGTGACGTCAAATAAAATGGCGAATAATGTATTGCAGTCTTAGTCTCGCAAGCCAGACCTTTGCCGACCCCTTACCGCTACGCGGGGGAAGGAAAGGGTCTGGACAAGTGCTATAGCACTTTCGTTCCAGTGGAATTTAATTGTGATGAAATATGACGCAATGAAACCGACACGTAACCATTAAAATGATAACGCGTTAAATGTAAGAACGACCAGATGGACTATTGCACTGTGAAGCCAAGTAAGTGCAGAATGACCACTACAACTACAGATGCTGCCATAGTCAAAGCTGGGAGTCTTAGGGATACAACCTTAAGCCAGACCAGATGAGAACTCTACAGAAGTTTGTAGGTGGCAGGGATGTCTTTGTATCTCTGCCGACTGGATATGGTAAATCTCTGTGCTACATTCTTCTGCCCAGAATATTTGATTTGCTCAGAGGAGTAGAAGACAAGTCTGTTGTGATTGTTGTATCACCATTAGTAGCACTGATGAAGGATCAGGTAGCATCTATTACTAAGAATGGGTTATCAGCTACTTATGTGAGTGACATAGACAAACATTCGGCCTCCACAGTTGAGCAAGATGTAATGAATGGTAAATATAGAATTGTTTTTATGAGTCCTGAAGCTTTATTCTTATCAGCAAAGTGGAAGAGTATGCTGTCATCTGACGTATACAGAGAATATTTAGTTGGTTTTATTGTGGATGAGGCACATTGTATTAAGAAATGGTAAGTAGTACTCAGGCTATGTCTGCAGTCCTATTATGCTGTTATAATAAAGACCTTACAGATGATAATAATGGGTATAAATAGAAATTGTATATCACTAACACTTATAGCATTAACTATTGGAATATGTTATATGAATAGGCCTGTAAACTTGAACAATTAAGGATAACTAATCGTACACATGTTAGCTACCTAATCACACGATATAGCATAATTAGTAACTTTTATCAAGCTCTATGTAACAGTGTATATGTTAATTGACATATGTATAGGGGCGACAAATTTCGAAGAGAATTTTCTCATTTGGGTGAAGTGCGCAGTATTGTTCCCACGAGTGTAAGAGTGATGGCTTTACCAGCGACAGCAACGAAGACAACTAGGAAGTTTATAATTAATAGTTTAAATATGCAGTCACCTGATATCATATATATCCCTCCAGTTAAGGATAATATAGTTTATAATGTATTGGACAAGCCTAAAGACATCAGTGAGTACTTCGAAAAAAATTGTGGACAAGTTGAAAGTTTAACGAGCAAACATGCCTAGAATCATAATTTTTTGTAAAACTTACAACAGCATTATTTTGATTTATCAGTATTGCAAGCGTAAACTTGGCAAATATTTAGTTGAACCTCCTGGATCTCCTGATTTTGTAGTCAATAGACTCATTGATATATATACTCACTGCACGCATGAAACTGTAAAAAACAAGATCATTTCACAGTTTACACAACCATCATCCAACCTTCGAATAGTCATTGCCACCATTGCATTTGGCATGGGAATCAATTGCTCTGATGTACGTCATGTAATTCACTGGGGTGTGCCTGCGGATGCTGAGATGTATGTCCAGGAATGTGGAAGAGCTGGGCGAGATGATGAATTGTCATGCGCTACCATATTGAAAAACAATGCTGATTTAAACAAACAATATACAACTCAGCATATGATAGACTATTGCAACAACAAGTCTGCTTGTAGACGAAGAATCCTTTTCGAAGATTTTCCTGGCTGTCAATTCACTTTTAATGGGTGCAAATGTTGTGATGTTTGTCAGCTGTCTTGTAAATGTGGACAATGTTCTAATAATTTGAAGTTATTTAATTATTATTTTTTGTAATTTAAAGTTATATATAAATTAATTAATTAAATCATTTTTTGCAACATATGTTGAAAGTTATTTAACTATGCATAAATTTAAGACAAAAATTAATGACAAGATGTATAATTACAAACATTATCTATAATCCAACCTTTAAGTTCTGTTTCAGATAAGGTTCGTATCAAGTTGGGCTTTAGCTTTGAAAATGACTTGTGCGTACACGTATTAAGAACATTTGATTTACACAACTGATCAATGATTTGATGCAAATCTTTCATGTACGACTTCTCACTATGGTCTCCACCCTTGTTTAGTACACCAGCTTGCTTATCATATGCAGTTAACACCTTCATGAACTTGCCCACACACTTTCCAGCTCTCACAATTGCCTTTTCTGACTTGTTGCTTCCCAATCCTTCAATAGATGACTTGATAATTCTATTCAAGTGTTCCATGTGAAGATCACAGCTGATGTTTCTACCAAGCTGCCCGTGGACATTGATAAAACGCGACCACTTTATCTGTTCAGCAAGGTTGGGCGGCAGAAAAACGTTACATTGAAGTAACAAAGTTAATGCTTCCATGGCATAATTAGTATGCCCAGTGGCCCTAAAGAGGAGCAAAAAGTACTTCCACATGCGTAAAACTCGATCACCATCTCCCTCTCTCACAGCGTCCTTAAAGTTGAGAAACAACAGACCAAGGCTAATCACCTCTTTCCCGTAGTTGTGGTTTGATGAATCCTGAGATGATGACTGAGGTTGTGAAGGATCACAAAACTTGGCTTCTAAGTCAACATACTTCTCCACAATGGCATCAGCAATCTTCATTAGCGTTGTACTTCGCAACAAATCTTCTTCCATCCACGAGTCTGGAGACACAATCGAAGAATGGGGAGAATCCTCAATAGCTGTCATGCCAAGGAATGACATCACAGCCACTAATATATATCCCGTCACACACAGTTCCAAAAAATCTTCATTGGCATTCACATCACTCTTCACCTGCTTCGTCACATTCCTCCGATTGACTAAGTTTCTCAGGTGATACAAGGTACCAACATCCATTCCTGATGATGTATCAAACAGCCTCTTCCATATAACCTGCAACAGATGGCAAGACAATGTCACATACTTACGAAGAAAAAAACAGACTTGGCACATCAGCATAATATTTGAGAGCAGGTTATATAAGTTCCAAATACATAATATACTCTGCCTAGACTAGATGTAATGAAACAAAGGGAGTATAAAACGAGTACATGAACCTCATCACATAGTATAATCTATATTCATGAGTATTAGAACTTACATCCATAAAGCACACTTTAGCATGCCAATCCTCTGCTACTTGCAAGATCCCTGCCAGAGTGTGCTTCACAAGTTCCGATGTAGAGCGTATCAGCTGAGCACCTCTTGCTCTAGCAACTGACAAGTAGTCTCCACCAAGCAGTGTGGTCAGAAACTGCTTGTCATCGGTGATGCCAGTGTCTGGAATTTGCTTGTCACAGCTTACTGAAGGGACATACATCTGGTAGTGCTCCAGGATTTCCGTCATGTCCTCATACATAGTCTCATTTTTCAGCAGCACTCCAAGTGGAACCTGCAATGTTTGAGTGTTAGTGCATATTCTATGTCAGTAGTTACATTATCACTTATATGTAATAGAATGGGTGATTCTATAACTAGGTAAGCATACAGAATTCTTTTTATTTGTATTCACTCTGGCAACTGAATTTACAGTTACAGCTTTCTCATGAAAATTATGCTACAGCCAATTAACATGAAAATATTAATACAAAAACATGATAATTCTCACCACTTCACTTTTTGCTGTCATTTCCTTTGAGTACTTATGAGGAATGTGGTTCTCTACTAGCCCTTCATAGTCCATGCTGAAGAATGGAATGAACTGCACTATCTGTCTTGCCACTAACACAGAGAAATCATTTTTTAATGACTTGTAATCCTCCAAAGTAGGGATGATGTCAAAAGGAGTGACTTCTGTTGGTGTTGTATCTGAAAATTCAGAGAAATCGACTCGATCTTTCACACCATAGCAATGGACACAATGGAGGGAGCGAGTCTGTGAATCACTGCGCATGTACCGTGGCTTAACATTTTTGTCGACATTGTCGAACACAATTTTGTATCCAGCAGTAACGGACAAATCTGGTACCTCTGTTTCATCCGCCATCGGCTCCAAAGTTGATGTGTCCATGTTGAAGTCATCGCCTGGCTCCATGCTTGCTGATGTGTCTATGTCAGACGCTTCACCTCGCTCCAAAGTTGGCGGTATGCTGAGGTCGTCATCGAAACTTAGTTCTTCATCCAAATCTGTAAAGTCTGCATCAGGGCTTACTTCACTGACCGAATCTAGTGACCACACAGGAGAATGCGGAGGTGAAGGTGATACACCATGGCCAATAAATGGCAGTGCGACTGTCTGTTGACTATCCTGTACATATAACAATAATTACGTTGTATTTTTTTAGATGTACAGTATTATTAATACCTTTGATACCATTTTCTCTTCAGCAATTCTCTTCCAATCCAGAACTGCTGCATCAAAGTTATCTCCAAGCCTATCCACCAAATCAATAGTAGCAGTATGAGATAATGACAAGCCAACCTTCTGTAGCCGCTGGTACACCTGTGTGTACATATATATTTCTAATATACCATCATATGTGTTAAGCATTTCGTACCTGTTTTGCTGAATGTCCAGCATACAAAATCAGGGAGATCACATTTTGAATTAGGGAGCACGATGACCGTCTATGCTTGAGAATAATCCCCAAAATGGCAACCAAAATCAAGTCACTATTTCTCCTGGGTACTCTAGTTTTCAAGCAAGCCCTCAGCAGAATAACCAGTGTTGGCGCATGGGAATGCAGCTCCTGAATAATGGTCTTGGCATCAAATGATGAAAGGCTTTCTACCGATTTGTTCCGCACAGCTGAATAATATTTATCAGAACACATAGCTATAACTTCATGGTTTAATATTCTGGACACAGTTTTGACCATTGCCTCCCTTGTATTAGCATTCTGCACACACTGGTTGGAAAATGACTGATAGTTTTTTCGTAATAGTGGCCGGCAAATCCGTCGCCTGGCTGGTGTGACATTAAATGTTTTTACCCTTGACTTGTAGTGAATACTTGCCTAAAACATAATTCAAAGGCTAATATCAATAATGGTCGTAAATGAGAACAATTTTACCGTAAGTGCTGGTGATCCGGCTTTTGTTGTGGAGTCAGAGGGAGTGACACTAGTAGCATGGGGTTGCGTTTGGGTGACTAGCATTGGTTGTACTAATGCTGAATTTGTGCCCTGTAGTACTGAAAGAGCCTTCCTTACATTATGGCACAACTCATCACTCAGACTGTTATGTCGCTCTATCAGCCTCACACAAGATCTACATATATAGCCTCCAGCAATTTCACCAGTGTTCTCATGATTACCTTGAACTTTGCCAATGAAATCTTTCAATGTTTGATAGACAGACTGCAGAGCATGGCCAGACAACAATCTTCTCTGTTTCTTCTCCTGCTGTGTGGAGACATCTTTTCCGCAGCTAGAACAGACCTCCATAAACAGCTCTGACACATACACCTCTTAACAGACCCTAGCTGAACTGAGGAAACTAATATTGCAATGCCATGCGTCTTCGATCTTTACCGTGAAGAGCAGTTTTCTATTAATTTCCAGCGCCCGCCCACAACTTCTAAGTAAACCACACCCAATCATAAGTAATACACATTTTATACGTTCCTCCAGAATCTGGAGGAATGGAACGAAACGTGCTATAGCACTTGTCCAGACCCTTTCCTTCCCCCGCGTAGCGGTAAAGGGTCGGCAAAGGTCTGGCTTGCGAGACTATTGCAGTCTATGGGCGATGCGCGGTTCTCTACCTTCTATGAGTTAAAGTGATTTTGTAGCAGTTGGAAACAACATTTGGAGGAGTAACAATAAGGTACATGCATATAAAAAAGCTGTATTTTGTTTCTATATGATAAATTCAAAAAGTTCACTCTTTAAGCTGGACGCACTGTATGACTATTGCTGCTATTATGGCCATGCCCATTAATTTACCTGCCAATTAGAATCATGTGCTCTTACTTGAGCATAACTTTTAACAATGCCCAGTTGCAGAGCTGATTTTTTTATCTGGTGCTGCAAGTGTGATTCTTTCATCAATTCTTCAAAAACATGTGTGTAAAGCGTACTGTAACACGCATGCATGTCTGATAATCCTAAAATTTCTATGGTTAACACCACTATAGTGTTAAGTATTCAGCACTTTTTTTTTACTTCTCAGTCTATGACTTGGGAGAGAAAATGGAAATAATTAGATCTCTCAGTATCTAAGCACAATTAATGTTTTTTTAAGTTTAAAAATACATTGATTGTCATTTATTGCCATTTTCTTAATCAACATTTGTTCAGTAACTTCAACATAAGTTTCCCAAGTAATCAGTTTAAAGTTAAAAATTTCTTGTGTGTGTATTTTAGTGTGTTATGTACAAGGGAAATGTCTTGTTTGTAAATAAACTTATATTTTGGAAATTGTGCAAGCCATCGTTTCTCCCTCCTCCCCTCCCCCCCCTTCCCCCCCCCCCCCCCCCCCTTCACCCGCTTCCCTAGACCAGCCCTTCATTGCTATTACACATCTAGCTAGATATATCTTATAATAATTATTCATAAATGGAATGAAACCATTATGGTTATAAAGTGAAAAGTAAAGACTTTTGTATTCTACAATAGTGACTTTTTTTTAACAAATTTTGGAACAATAGAGCTGTTGTTAACACTCTCAGTGCTCTAGTTGGCACTATTTTTTTTCATTAGGCAATATCACTTGAACATTATTAGTGTTCTTTTTTTTTCATAGTATACAGGTAGATGATTAAGGTATAATGCTAATAGGTATAAATTTTAATCAATTATTTTATACATTTTTTGATGTCGACAGAATGAAATACATAGGAAGGATTTTGAAGAAGAGAGGAAGGATCGTGCGAGAGCACATAGCGAATTAGATGAAACAAAGAAGAAAGTAACTGTACAAGAACAAATCTGTCAAAGTTTGCAAGCAGAGTTATTGGAAAAGAACCAAAATAGTGACAATTTGAAGCAAAGAATTCACTCAATTGAAGCTGAACATAAAAAACTGTGGGATTATAATTGCAAACTTAAAGACGAAATTCAAAGACTACAAGACGCGAATTATCTTTTAAATAGAAAATGTGACAGCTATAAATATGATTTGGATTGCGCCAATGCTCGTCTTCAGGACTGCCAAGATGAGATTCATGGATTAAGACAAGTTATAGAAAAGGCTACTCCTGAGATGAATTACACTTTACAGGTGAAGTGGATATGTATAGTTCTAATAATAATTACAATTTTCCCCCTTCTATTAATTTTTTGTATAGCGCACCAAATAAAGTTCAGGATTCAATTCATAGTGTGGTCGTAAAATGATAGTTTTTGACTGTAGTAATTACCATTGTGTAGTGTACCGATTTAACTAAACTGCCAACACCATTTACTAAAACGGTAAAAAATATTATTAAAGTTCTGAGTGTTGTCCATAATGCCGTCGATTGTCCCATAGGACAATACAAAAGTTCCATGGGATGTCCCATCAAAATTTGGAAATGTATTAAATTTGTAATTTTCATTGCAGGGAACCCCTCCTTGTGGTTGAATAGTCATGCTAACATTTTGTGTTTGTAGTCACATGACTGGTACATCCAAAATGGGAAGCTTCACCCCCATAACCCCTGTTAATGCTCAGGGGGCTATGCCCCCACACCCCCTAGATGCTGTTCCAAAAGCATTTTTTCGGCTATTTTGGGTTCTTTTGACAATATTACTATAGTACAAACCCATAGAGTTGGACAACTATGAAAATTCCATCAATTCACTACTATTTTTATCTACATGTAGTAACCTTTTCATAGCTACATATTACCAAGCTCAGGCCATTTATCAACTGTTAAATGCTATGGGGATAGTACAAAACAAAGCGTACGAATATATAACTTGCTTGAATTAAGCAGAGATAAGCATAACAAATGAGGGGAATTTTTTCTCAAGAACATGTTCGGTAGGAGTAGACTATAGCTAGTGTATGTGTTATTGTAATTGCGTGTTTTTTTTTTGTTTTTTTTTTGGTTTCATTTTTTTAATTTTATTTCTCCATTTTTCTTTTTTATTCATTTTCTTTCTTTTTTTCTTTTTTACTCCTCCAGTCATTGCTCTAAGGAACACCACCTTCCACACTTCAAAAAATAAGATCCTTCAAAGGATTTATTACTATTTTACATTACTAGAATAAACAAATTGATACCAGTATGCTGACTAATTTTTTGATATCTCAAATACCAAGCTAACACATATATTTTGGTATGGTCACACCATGTTTATACATAAAATTATATTGTTTACTTGCCGTAATCGGGTGTTTCTTTTCTTTTCTTTTTTTTTTTAGTTTTTTTTAAAGTCAAACTGTTGACCAAGTGTTTAATAAAGTTATTGAAACCCCTTACTATACGTAATTTAAATAATCTGTCATTGTTTAGTAACTGGAGTGGTTTTTGTCTGGCACTACAGGTCTTTTGTAGTTGGAATGATTGAAAATTAGGTAATAAAGTAATTCCATATTTGTTAGCTAAAATATGTGGTCAAGAGCTACATGACTACTTGTGGCTACTTGAAAATGATGCCTCCCTAAACTACGTAAGTGAATAGGAGCTCAAACATTAACTGCAGGCCAACTAAATATTGTATCCTTTATTTTGGGTGCAGATTTGGTAATGGAAAAATTTAACTTTTTATCTAAATTCTAGCCATAAAGTCTGTAAAAACTAGCCTTATATAGCTGCTTAATTTTATGAAAGCTTTAAAATATGAAAAACTGAAATAAATAGGTCAAGATTATTAAAATTGGCCTACTCTGGTCCGATCTCACAGCTAGAGTCTAGATGCAAACAAGTGTTATATTAGAAAATCAACGACATGACAGAGAGAGCACATGATTACAACATTACGTAATGCATAATCATTCCGTATGAATAATGTTACAATTACAATACGCACAACGCATGATATGAATGAGAGTCTTGAGTGCACCTTGTATTCCAACACTCCTCCTCACTCATGGCTCTCTATTCCAGCTATCTTCTGCAGATAACAGAAACGTTCACGGGGCAGTCCCTTTGTAAGCATGTCGGCAACCATCTCATTGGTAGGACAATATTCCAGCTTGATAGTGTCATCTGTGACTAGCTTCCGCACAAATGATGCTAAATGTCAATGTGCTTTGCTCTGCAGAACCTGGCCAAGGTTCCTACAGCAAATGCAATATCTGGCCTAGTGCAGGTAGCCAGATACATTAGGCTTCCGATCAGAGACTGGTAGGATTGTTGCTTTACAGGCTCGTCATCTTCATCAAGATGATTTCCCGGCTCCATCGGAATTGAAACTGGTCTGCAGTCACTCATCCCCATCTTGCTCAGTAGCTTCTCGGTATAAGCAAGTTGTCCCATCCAAGTCTTCTCATCCTTTTCATCACAGATGATAGACATTCCTAGGAAGTATCTCAATTTCCCCAAGTCTTTGATGTCAAATTTGGATGACAAGGCGTCTTTCACAGTCTTCAACTCGGCTTCGTCTTTGCCATCCAGAATCATATCGTCCACATACACCCCTATGTAAGTGGGATGTTCTCCTCCTGTCATATACAAACAGGGATCAGACTGTGACTGTGAAAACCCCATACCCTTGAGGTGTGAGTCAAAAGCCGAGTTCCAGCACCTGGATGATTGCTTAAGTCCATACAAGCTCTTCTTCAGCCAGCACACCAAGTGCTCTTTGCCTGCTTTCTCATATCCTTCATGTACACTTCTTCCGGTAGGTCCCATTCAGGAAAGCTGTCTCTACATCTATGTGATGGAGTTCCAATCCACGTTGAGTAGCCAACGCCACTAATGCTCTAAACGCATGACAGGGCAAAATGTCTCGTCATAGTCTGAGCCATACTGCTGGTCAAACCCCCAAGCTACAAGTCTTGCCTTGTAACGTTAAATTGAGCCTTCACCATTGGTCTTAACCTTGTACACCCACTTGCAACCGATTCCCTTCTTTCCAGGTGGCAACTTAGTCAATTCCCAGACGTTGTTCTTCTTTAATGAGGCCATTTCCTTCTCCATGGCATTTTTCCACTCTCTTTGCTTTTGGCACTTGGTTGCTTCCTCAAATGTGCCATAATAATCAACTGGTCTTGTTTCTCTGGTGGATCTCCTAGGAGGTGCTTCCGCCTTAGATTCAGTTGGTGATTGGTCAGAGACACTCACTTCTCATTCTTCCTCAGGGTTTTGACTACCTGAGCCGGTTGAGCCCAAGGTCACTGGATCCTGTACAGGATCATTGGCTGAGCCTAATGTCAGTACAGTGTCATCAGCCAAGTCTAGAGTCAATGGGTTCTGTGCAGATTCCTCCTCAACAGACACCCAAACCTCTCGTTCGTTGAAATTTACGCTCCTGCTGTGAGAAACTTTCCGAGTAAGTTGGTCAAGTACCCTGTATCCACTCTGCACACTTCCATAACCAAGCAAGATGCAGTTCTTGGTCTTAGAATCCAGCACATCTTTAGGGATTTGGACATATGCAGTGCACCCAAACACTTTCAAGTGCTTCACACTTGGCTTTTGTTCAAACCAGGCCTCATGAGGTGTGGTTTGCGTAGTTGTAGTGGGACACCCATTCCTGATGTAAGCATCTGTGGAAACTGCCTCTGCCCAGAACTCATCTAGGAGCATTGACCTCGTTGTCTCAACCAAGGTTCGGTTGAGTCTCTCAGCAAATCCATTTTGTTCAGGAGTCTTTGGTATTGTCAACTCATGACGGATACCACAGGATTTGAGGTGTTGGAACCTGTTGGAAGTGAATTCCCCACTATTGTCTGTCCTTAAGGTTTTCACTCTCAAACCTTTGAAATTCTCTACTCCGGCCTTCCACATCTTGAACATGTCGAAGGTCTGATCCTTAGTTTTGATGGGATACACCCAAGTGTAGTGAGTATAGTCATCCACGAATGTCAAGAAGTACTCAGCTCCACCAAGAGACTTGTGCCCCATTTTACAGCAAACATCTGAGTACACAAGCTCCAGCGGCATCGATGTCTCTGTTTGACTTGGCTTGAAGCTATTCTTTCACTGTTTTCCACCTATACACGCCTCGCAGATTCCAGCTTCCTCAGACATATCAAAAGACAGTTGACCAAGTAGATCCTTGTCCACCAGTTTTTTCATACTCTGCTCATTCAGATGTCCAAGCTGGCGGTGCCAGAGCCTATTCTCATGCCAACCTTTAGCCATGTTCATATTATACTCTATGGGCTGCTTTGCGAACTTTAGGCCATACAGGCCCCCATCTCGAATGCCAATGCTGCATAACCTCGCCACACTCATTCCAAAACTTGCACATCGATTCTTCAAAATGTACAGTCTTCCCAGCATCAACTGCTTTAGACACACTGACTAGACTGTAGGCCAGTCTGGGGACATATAGCACCTTTTTCAGTGCACAACTTCTTTTTGTCCCATTATTCAGAATTATGTCCACGTCGACTGTTCCTTCTTCAGTGATTTGTAGAGTACTTCCGTCACCTAATGTGACCATGTCACAAGATTCCAGTTCCCTTATCTGACTAAACATTGCTCGATTGTTACGCTCTTGTCGAAGTCTAGGAGTGACTGGATTGTGGACTCAGGAGCTACAAGTCACATGTATTACCGACCAGCATTGCCTCAGTGCTTTTAGATTGCCGCGATGGAGTCTTCTGTCTGCTAGTTTTGTCTTCAGAATGTGCTTGAGCATACTTCCTACAGTCCTTTTTGTAGTGCCCAGGTTTCTTGCAGTAGTAGCAAGTGAAGTGCTTCTTTGCCTTTGCTTCCTTCTTGACATCGTCACCATCTTCACAGTCCTTCAACTTTTGTTCCTCTCTCAGTAATCACTCAGTTACAATTTCCAGGGTTGGCACTGCATCTGATGAACTCTCCAGGACAGTCACCAAGACATCATAGCTTTCTGGTAGTCCTGCTAGTAGATGAACAACTTTGTCCTTGTCTGACACAGGTTGTGAGATTACTGCCAGTTCACTGAATATCTCTGTCATGTTCTTGACATACTAATTCATCGACCCACAGTCACCAAGCTTCATGGTGAACAACCTCTTCCTAAGACTGAGCTTGTTTGCCCAGGTCTTTTTCTGGAATTGTCCAGACAGCTTATTCCAAACTGCCGTTGGGTCCCTGACTAGATAGAGCAGGGAAGGATCGACAGCCAAAACGACCGTCGCCAGAGCATGACTACCATAAACTTGGCGTACTTGTCAGCTTTGGAAGTTGTGTCAGGGGCTATTTCTGTCCCAGCAACTATACCCCATAGGCCTTCCTTCATGAGGGCCATTTTACACTGAACCTTCCAGCTCGGGTAGTTAGAACCTTTCAGGGGTGCGATCATAACAGCCTTTTCTTCTGCCATTATTGAAGACTTCCGCTAGCTGACTAATAAACCGTCGCGCCTGGGCCTATTACCTATTAGAATTGGCCTACTCTGGTCCAATCTCACAGCTAGCTAGAGTCTAGATGCAAACAATTGTTATATTAGCAAATCAACGGCATGACATTACAAATCTAAGAGAGAGAGCACGTGGTTACAACATTACGTAATGCATGATCATTCCGTATGAATAATGTTACAATTACAATACGCACAACGCATGATATGAATGAGAGTCTTGAGTGCACCTTATATTCTAACAAAGATTTTGAGCTAAATAGGTAAGAGTTGGGAGCATTGCAGAAAGAACGGGTAAATATTTATATCGTCAGAATTTGTATAGCACTTATTCTGGCCAACCTATGGTCATGCTTCAAAAACGGGTTCATGAAATATCCTGAGATTATTATACCTATGAACATTATTTTAGATAAGAGAGTAAATGTCTAGGAATTGGCTTACCTTAACTAAGCTTTTTTTTTATTATTAAATCTATTGAAAATTAGTTTTAGGGAACATAGTGATGTGCATGCGATATTTGTGACTTAAGATACAGCAAGGATTAGCTATTTGTCAAAATGTAATTATAATAAAAATTGTGTTTTTTATACTAAATTTAGGATCAATTGGATATTGCCAATATGATGAATAAAAACTTGAGAAAAGACAATAAAAAGTCTAGCATCATTATCAAGAAATTACAACAGGATATTAAAAATTTACTACAGCAGTCTCATGAAAATCACTTTTCTTCTGGTGAAGAATTGCAGAGACATGAGACAAAACCTTACAATGAACGTCACAAACATCACGAAGACTCTTACCAACGTCATGATCGACATTCGAGATCACCTTCTTCTAAAACTAAACTCCATCCTAACGCTTATGCAAGACACTCTAGATCCATTTCTGATAGTGAGTCTGATGACAGATTACATTCCGTCTTGCCTCCATATCAGCAGCCAACACAGGAAGGTCCTTCACATGGAAGCCGTTTGGTGAGGAAACCATATCCTCAGCCATGCGCAGCAAATGATGGTCACATAATGTCTAGAAAACAGCAACCAGGTATGGCCCATCATGATGAAATTTCTGAACGAGTTGATGCTAATTATACTACAGCTTTGGAATATGTCAGTATACAAATGGGAGATTTGTCAGAAGAAGAGAAGACAAGCCTAAAAGAATATGTTGAATCTAAATACTCACCAGAAAATGAATTGGATTTGGATATTAAACTTATGTGTGACAAAATGAAAGAACTTCGCTATGATCGACAAGAAGTTATCAAAACTGATATTCAGCAAAGCCATGATCCTAACTTGACTTGCCCCCATTGTGACAGAAAGTTTCGACATGGAGAAATTCAGAAATTTAGAAAACATGCTAAAGAGTGCAATTAGCTAATTATGTTTATATTACCTTTTATAGTTGTGTATTATTTTTGTAGTATGTGTCAGCAATTGCTAAAATCTTCAATATAATTTTTTTATACTGAATGTAGCTCAGAGAGACATTTTAGTTTTGGGCTCAATTGTGGGGACTAACTCTGCATGAAAAGTGTCCACTGACAACCATAAGTAATCATTGATTAGTGTATAATCAGTTGATAACTAGTTTGATAACCTCTACAGCCTTGTCATCAACATTATTTGTCAACTCTAATTATCAGCTCAGTTTATAGATTTTGTTATGGTTGTCAATGGACTCTTTTCAGGCAGTGTAAGCTATTGACAAAATCCTAAATTTATTAGTCAAAAAAACAATCAGTAGCTATTATGAAAGTGGTTTAATTTAACTCTCAATTAACTTTATCCACATAATCACAACTTCGATGAAAATAAGATGATGCTGATTTATTAAAAATTACTTGCGTATTTTGATTGGGGACTGGCTCTCCATGGTAGCTAGCTATGTCCAGGATGAGTTGGCACGGTAAAAAAAAGTTAATAATTTTGAAGGGAGTTAGCTACGCTTCTGTGGTTTGTGTACCATTCGAAAGCTAGTGTCGAAGGAGTCCAGAAAATTCGCTTTAAAACTTTAGAGCGTGTGGGAAAGTGCAGTTTCAAAACTCAAGACTACAAGAATAAATAAAACCACACGTTTCACGCGTTACACTTGGCCAGATTAGTCTCGCGCCCAAATCGGGCCAACCACGTGCGCAATACCTCAGAGACAAATTGTAAACACAAAGCAGTCGTAGTTAGGTGACTTCGTTTCTACCCTTCTGCTTGACATTCTGGTTAGTTTTAGGCTCAGGACTTTGTTTCTATTCAAGGCTACCTAAGTGGAGCGAGCTACAATGCGAGGTACATTTTGTAGCAGCATGGGGTTGCTTGTCCACTCAGATTTTCTTACCAGTTAAAAATAGGGCCTATTTATTTAGAAACTGGGCCAATTTACTGTTTGCTGATCAAGATAATAATTATTATATATAATTCACCATAGACTCTAAATGCCACTATTTATGCTTTAACTGTCCATTACTCCTCATGTAGGTACAGTTCTCAATGGGAACGGTATTTACCACCCTCCAAATTCAACTGCTGCTTGTAGCTACCACAAATTCATGTCATCATAAATTTTATCAATATTATATCAAGTTTTGTATAATCAAAAAATTGTAATTTAACAAATATAGAAAATAAAGTAAAATCATGAATAAAATGATATGAATGATTCAGTGTGAATGACATAAAATAATACTGGAATATGTGTGGCCATAGCTAAAGGTGCAGGTGATTTACTGGATTATTCACATTACCGCTGAGTAATTCAGAAGTTCGTCACACCAATAAAGTAAGAAAATACACGCTTACAGACTTACTAGAGGTGGCGTTCAGCCGCAATCCTGCGCTTCTTTTCCTCGAAGATTTGTGTTACATTATTAGCTCCAGATGACCCTCTCTGGCTTTCAGCGCACACCAGATGCTTGTATAAACGATAAACTATGAGTGATTAGTTACAACCCAATTATTGAATATGGCAGTGGAAAAAAACTGCCACAGCTCCTTTTTCTTTAATGCGCAACTTAGACCCGCCCGTTTTTATCCCTAGCACTTCCTGAAAAGTGTACAACCAAAACAAAATCGTAAATTGTTAACCTCTACTTCCTTGTAAATTACCAAGGCAGTATACGATTTTGTTGTGGTTGTAAAAGGACTCTTTTCACCCTGTGTAGGCAGTCGATGTTTTGCACCTTTGAGGTACTACCTTCATGTGCTGGCTTCCCCAAGTCCATTCCCCTTTTGCCACATTTGTAGTCGCACCAACTCAACATGGACATACTATAATACTTGTACAGTTCGTCCAGCTTAAAGAGTAGAAAGTTCTGTTTTTTGTTAATTGTTCTTTAAATGTATACATGTGCAGTCAGATTGATGTCAGGAAGCTGAAACTTCACACACACACAAATTAATATATATTGAAATTGATTATGTTTTAAAAATTGTGGTTTGTGGTCACAACTGTGGTAATAGATAGAAGAAGTGACCCAATAAATGGAGGATATTTTTGATGTTTTTAAGCCAGAAAAAGAGTAAATTGAATTCGAGTGTCTAAAGATTTTGCAGACTGAATCTATGGCTCATTAATTTGATTTGTACCAAATTTTTATATTTTAATACTATTTTACTTATTTTTTATTTCATTTTTTATAAAAAACTAAACTCCCCAAATGCTTTAAGCTGGTAATTTTGCAATTTTGAAGTAAGTGTCTTGGGAATTTAATATAAAATACCTAAATAGTTGTATTTTAATCCATATGAATTTGAAACCCCTATCTTGAAAATTAAGGGAAATAAAAATGCTTTTGTGAGAGTGTTAGTATTTTCGGTGTAAGTTGTGACGTTTGCGGAAGCTCTTATCTCAATGACGACGTATTTGTGATGTCACAGTGTTGCGCTTGCGCATTTGTGAACTAAACCAGGGGATGTTGGACACGCCGGTAAAACGCGGGAGATGGCCCGTAACCGAGCCACGCAAACAATCAATTAACTTTGGCGCCAAAAACCGCGAAGCAGGTGGACACAAACGGTCTCTGAGCTATAACTTGTATGTAGTGTACTAGTCTGAGACAGTCATTTCGAATAACATCCTTCTATTATACCTGCAGGGGAATGAAGCTGTACTTGTGAAGCCATTGGAGCAGCTTAAAACTCTGTCTCAACCATGACCAACTCCACCCTGACTGGTACCAGTTCCGACAATTCCACCAACCTTGTATTGAGACTCCGCTGCGTATAGACTCCATCATCATCACTTCAGTTCTTTCAATCGGGATTGCTACCGCTATACTCTTCAGCCATCGCCTACAAGTCTAAATCTTGTGCTGAACTACCCGCTCCCACTAATGAGCAACCAACTCCAAGCAACCAACTCCAAGCAACCAACTCCAAGCAACATCGGGAATACGCCATCACTTTTGCTCGAGGGACTAACTATTTCCGAAGTTACAACGGCCATCTCACGGCTCATTTGTATTTCTTATTATTGTTTACAAATGGGCTCTTTTTAGAGCTGTCACAAGTTAATTGATTATCTTACCAAATAATTGCGCGTTCGCGGAGCTCAACGTTAGGGGGGGGCGGGGTGAAATTGCGAATCAGTTGTCAACTTGAAAATAAAAATTGATATTTCGTGGAACTGGATCACTGAATTGAATCCAAATTTTGCGCACAAGCAAAATACCCCCCTTAGAATAAGTTACAGAGAGTTTTTTTAGAATAACGCACGAGTAAAACGGCATGAAATTTTACTGTTAACAAAAAAAAAAATATAGATATTAGAAATATGGCTCTGTAATGTTGCGAAGAAGCCCTCAGGCTACCTCTGGAAAAAAAAATGAGCGCAGTAGCTCTTTCGGCCGCTTCGAAATAACTCTGAATAGTAGCCAGTGTGCAGAGCTGTATCTCCGTCCCAGGCGGGTCTTCATTCTTCAAATTTGGCTTGCTGGAGTCCTCTATTGGTGCTCATTCCACCTGTAACAACAAAGTAAGCCCACAGTACACAGAAAAAGAAATATATAGACATAGCAAAAACAGTCAATATGCGGTTACGCGCCTCGGTTTCCGGTGGCAGGGCACCCTTAAATAAGGGAAGTTCCCGAATAGGAGCTGCCGTGTGAGGGCGCGGCTCAAGTTTAACTACGAGTTGTGACGTAGGACGGACGAATTTGTGACGTCAAAAAAAATGGCGCTTAATGTATGGAATGTCTATGGAGATAGCGTAGTTCTTATACTTATGCTGTTTTATATGACTTAGTTTCGAGTGGATTGGGATCTAACAACACAAAAAAGGTATGGCTAAGCTTATTGTGATTGCAACTAGTCTAAGTTTTGAGATCTGTACTTTCTACTCTTTAAGCTGGACGAACTGTATATGTATGGACGTACGTAAGGCATTTTTGTACTTTGACCCTCGGGTTTTTGTGTTAGTTCGGTTGTCGACCCCGTCCCAAATTGCACTAAACAGAATCCTCTGGTTTATCGATCAGTACCCGTATCACCCTAGTGAATTGTTTACCGTTTTGAATTCTTTTGCGGGTGCAGTTCAAACTTGAAAACTTAAGGGACTTCCATTTCTATTCGAGTTAGTGGCGGTGGTAAGTCAATGCGCTCTTTGTCATGGTTATAAGCCGTGCGCAACAGTATTTACTTGAAAATACATTGTCCACTAGACTACCGCGAAGGTGAGTCTGTGTTGGTGCATGTCCAATTGTGTCAAAGCATTGTGCTTTACAGCCACTACTTAGCTAAAGAATATCACAAAGAAAACTTTTAAATAACGTGTATTGTTTTGTTGTTGTTTTTTTCCTTCAATTCAAGCAGTTGCAGAGAGTTGTTACTATGGCACTGAAATCCCTTTACCGAGTATGCGAAATTTAAAAACTGGACCTTATTAACCCTCAGCGCGCATGCGCAAGAGGGTTACAGTAGTCCTAGTGTCATTAACCCTCAGCGCGCATGCGCCCAGAGGGTTACAGTAGTCCTAGTGTCATTAACCCTCAGCGCGCATGCGCCCAGAGGGTTACAGTAGTCCTAGTGTCATTCATTCGTTCGTTCGTTCTGTCACTCTGTCTGTCAACAGGCCACTTCTGGAAGGTAGGAACCAGCCAGGCTCTGAAAGTGGCATCAAACAGCAGTATTTCACGAAGTAAGTTCCTTTAATATGCCAGAATTTTGATTTTGGACTTCATTTTCCAGAAAAAAGCGAGTCTTTCCAGAGCCGTGCGACCGTAGGCTTACAGCGGGAACCGCCCCTTAAAAAACGTGCTTGTCACGTGAGCCAGCTTGCAGGTTGCAAATCACTTTTAAATAGCTAACAATTACATGCATTCAGCGAGGTGCTGCGTTGGGTAGTCGTTGAGTGAGCAAGTACCTAACCTAATAGTCTCTGGTTCGAATCGTCGTAGAAGGTATTTTTTTTTTTTTATCTTTTTTTTTCATCCTGTTTTTTTTTCTATTTCCTTTTGTCTTCTTGCCTTATTTTCCTCTTCCTACTGTTTTTATTTCTTTTCTACCTTTTCCTTTCATTTCCTCTTTCTTTCCTGTACTATTTTTCTTTCTTTCTTCTTCCTTTTCTTCCTACCTATTTTCATTCATTCCTCTTCTTTATCATACTAGCTAACTAGCGCTGAGGGTTTGCACTTCAGTGCTCTAGTTCGTTCTGTCACTCTGTCTGTCAACAGGCACTTCTGGAAGGTAGGAACCAGCCAGGCTCTGAAAGCGGCATCAAACAGCAGTATTTCACGAAGTAAGTTCCTTTAATATGCCAGAATTTTGATTTTGGACTTCATTTTCCAGAAAAAAGCGAGTCTTTCCAGAGCCGTGCGATCGTAGGCTTACAGCGGGAACCGCCCCTTAAAAACGTGCTTGTCACGTGAGCCAGCTTGCAGGTTGCAAATCACTTTTAAATAGCTAACAATTACCTGCATTCAGCGTGAGGTGTTGCGTTGCGTAGTTGTTGAGTGAGCAAGTACCTAACCTAGAAGTTGCTGGTTCAAATCCTAGTCGATGCTAATTTTTTTTTTCTTCTTTTTTTTTTTCTTTCTTTTTTTTCATCCTGTTTTTTTTCCTTTTTTTCTATTTGTCTTCTTGCCTTATTTTTCTTTATTTTCCTCTTTCTTCCTACTGTTTTTATTTCTTTCCTACCTTTTCCTTTCTTTTCCTCTTTCTTTCGTGTACTGTTTTTCTTTCTTTCTTCTTCCTTTTTCTTTTCTTCCTACCTTTTTTTCATCATTCTTCTTTCTTTTCATACTAGCTAACTAGCGCTGAGGGTTTGCACTTCAGTGCTCTAGTTCATTCACTCATTCTGTCACTCTGTCTGTCAACAGGCACTTCTGGAAGGTAGGAACCAGCCAGGCTCTGAAAGTGGCATCAAACAGCAGTATTTCACGAAGTAAGTTCTTTTAATGTGCCAGAATTTTGATTTTGGACTTCATTTTCCAGAAAAAAGCGAGTCTTTCCAGAGCCGTGCGATCGTAGGCTTACAGCGGGAACCGCCCCTTAAAAAACTTGCTTGTCACGTGAGCCAGCTTGCAGGTTGCAAATCACTTTTAAATAGCTAACAATTACATGCATTCAGCGTGAGGAGTTGCGTTGCGTGGTCGTTGAGTGAGTAAGTACCTAACCTAATAGTTGCTGGTTCGAATCCACGTCGACAATATTTTTTTTTTTCCTTTTTTTTTTGTCTTCTTGCCTTATTTTTCTTTATTTTCCTCTTTCTTCCTACTGTTATTATTTCTTTCCTACCTTTTCCTTTCTTTTTTTCTAACTAGCGCTGAGGGTTTGCACTTCAGTGCTCTAGTTTTCAGTAGCTTCAGTGTTAGAAGTCAAAATCATTCATATAAAAATAGTATAGTCTTTAGGCTCGCTCGCCATTTGTGCTCAAGCACATCACTAGTAGTAATGCCAAAGCGAGCAAGTTTAGCATTTATCATTGTAAACATTTTATTGGTTGTTGCGTATTCAATTTTTCTTCATGGTATAAATGTATCTATTGGATGGGGCAGAAAGAACATTCACTGTAGCTCTGTTTTATTTCCATTCAAAATGTCGAGGTTGTTCAACACGTATATTCTATAGCCAATTGGTTGTCATGAAGCGAATTTCAAGTCTCTACTCACTAGATTTTAACTTTAAGTTGGTGCTTTATGTTACTGTAAGTCTGAAACATCCGCCACAGTGACAATTATTACCAGTGCATGATCAACTAATAGAACTACTAGTAAGAGTAAAAGAGTTGAAATTGAATGAGTTACATTATTTTGATTACTCTGTATCTATAATATCTATGCTGCAATGCCCTATTTGCTGGTTTTAGTGGTAGATTAGTTGCAGCAACTCAATATACAGTGAAACCTCATAAAACAGGAGTGGGAGGGTGTGTGAAGGATTTCTATTTCAACAGTGGTTACATTCATTTTGGCTGTCGTTCAGAGTCAGATATTGTAAAATTCGATAAGCAAGCATTTTACAGTGCATCAAAATTATCAATATAGTATAACTCAAATTAATGAAAAACAACAACAAAAACAAACAAACAAAAAAACCAAATATAAAAAAACGTGTGGGTTCAATGAAAATGCACAAAGAAGTGGGATATGATAGAATGACAGGTGCTAGCTAGTCAGGCTAGAATGTTCACAGCTTCATTCCAGTTATCTTGAAAAGGACAATTCACTAGGGGGCCATCATCTTCTTGTAGGGGAGTGACCCACACTTGTAACAAAATTTATCACTTTGCTGTCGCAGCTCAGTCGCAGAGTGCTTGCGTGTTAAACAAGCAGTCCTGGGTTCAATTCCTGGTGACAGCCAAACATTTTTTCTTCTAAATTCTGTATGGTTTAAAAAAAAAAGCCATAAAAGAGAGGGAATACATCCACAAAAATATTTGTACACACAATAGAAAAATAAATTAAATATACCTTTAGTAAACCAATTTAAGTCTATCACATGAAGTACAACATAAAGACTTTAGTACTCTGCAAAATATATATACCATACACACATGTACACACACACACACACACAACAGTATGGTACATAATAAATAATAGCTGGATAATAAATTTAGACATCATTTGATTGAACTCAGATATAGCTCTCGCACTAGAACAGTTAAAAATACATCTCACCTAAGTAGTACTGCCTTAAGGAATGCTTTATTGCATATATGTTTTTATTAATGCTCATCTACACAATCACATAGGAACCACGATGTCAAACATTCAGTATGCACATACGGCAGTTCTGGTATCTCAGTTTAATGTCAATGGCACAGACCTGGACTGAGCAAAACTTCAAAGTAGTGAAGTGTGTGAACTGACAACAACAAAAACAACGACAAAACCGACAAATATATACGGCTGGTAAACGACACGAATGCTGCAATCAAGTAACTATGCGTGAAGTGTTGATGCGTGTATGTATACAGGAGGACATATGAAATGGTATACAGTAGAATGTCAGTTATCTGAATAAGTTGCGACTGAGAGGTGTTCTGATAACTTAAAATGTATTATAAAAACACTAATAAAGGGGTGTGGTCGAGCAATTCTTCTTGTCTGTACATGCTATTATTAGATTTATGGTGTTCGGGTTAACTGAAGTGTTTGGATAATTAACATTAAATTTCCTCGTTAATATTTAGACAAAGATTTTGTAGCGTCTCCTTTGGGAGCACTTGGTACAAGTGGCTTCATTATGATCAGAGTTGCGATCAAGTATTCTTGTACAAAAGGTAGAAGTTCGCCATAATTAATACCACTGGTGCCACACCAAGTGTACTAAATACCTATACGGCCATGACCGCTTAGGTCGCTCTGGCCCTGCACTGGTCATCATAACACAAGACAGACGGGGAAATGATAGTTTGTTTATCACATGAACAAACACACACACATATACATAATCCTCTAAAACACTCAACTTCTTCCTTGCACCCAACTATCCTAAAATCAAATCTCAGGTGATAAAGTATAATCCATTAGACACAAGTGGGTACAAAAATCAGTGTGTGTATGTGTGTGTGTATGAGCGCAGTGTGTGTGTGTGTGTGTCTGTGTGTATATGTGTGTGGTGGAAGGCAAGACTAGTAAGCACACTGATCTGCAGTCACTGCAGGTTTCTGGTCTTCTTAACCCTTTCACCGCCATAGAGGCCACATGGCGTTCTGCATTTGATCGGCGGTTCTCTGTATTAAAAAAAGAAAAGAAAAAAAGATCAATTATCCATATAAAGTTTCGATTTTTATTGCTTTGTACGTTGCTCTAACATAGTACTGTCCAGGCACATCCTGGACAGGAAGAGTGAACGTTTGGAACTGCACTTTTTTCCCCTTTTGCTTAATTAACCTGTCTTATTCATGCCTCACCTTTCTGGTTTCCCCCCTTGCCTTACTCCTACTTGTACCTTATTAACACTAATTCATACTAATTATTACTGCCTCACACACACTCATACTCTCAACTCCACTCACAAAGACTCTTTGTCATTTTAGGGCCCCTGCCCTGGCCTCTCTATAAAAGAGTCAGGGTAGAGCCACCAGTTGCCTTGCTATCTCATTTTTGTCAGTTTGTACTTTTTCTTGCTGCTGAAATTATAGTGCTTATTAAGTAATACTTTGCTTATTAGTGGGTGACTGTTTGTCTGGGATTCAAGGGAGGTTACAGTGCGATTTTCCTGGCCTTCCTGCCTAGTTAACTGTCATTCCGAGCACGCTCCATCAAGTACTTCCTGTAATAAAAAAAATCGAAATGACAGCACAGGTATTTAGTTGTTTTTTTACATTATAAAAAAACATGGCTGCTGGAACGCTAGCCATTGAGTTGTCTGTCCACACGGTGATCATCATTTGCATTATAGTAAACAGTTTTGTCTGTACCTGCTTTAAATCTATCTCTTGCTGAATGTCTGTGCAGGAAAAAAATTAAAAAAATTAAATATTACATTTTCATGTTACCGAACTGGTAGTCATAAACTTCGCGGTGAAAGGGTTAAAGAATCTTACATTATCTGGAAATCACTGAACTATAGAAACACTTGACTCCAGCCCCTGTGTAATTAATGACTAACTATCATGTGTACCATTACTTTTCTTCTTTCACTTTCATTTCATCACTGTAACTATGTATGTGCGTGTGTGAGACCAGGTGATTGTGCGTGGCTGTCATCAGGTCATTGACCAAATGATCCGGGAACTCTTCACCTTTCATTTGTATTCAATACTTTACAAATGAAGAGTTGAATAAATATAATGTGTGTGCAGTGTGTGTGTGTGTGTGTGCAGTGTGTGTGTATGTGTGTGTCCAGCCACACCTACAAAATGTTTCAAAGGATTATTCGGTTAGTAAATGAAGTGACAAGAGTTCTAAAAGTTTAGACTCTAAGTCGCTCCCTATATATTTCAAGTTGTCTAAGTGTGCATTAAATGGAAATATCCTTAAGCCAATTACAATTATGAGTAATAAATATAGTAATCAATAAAAGATCATTTCAAAAGGCCTATTTCTTGAGTTGTTAGTGCAGTTAAGAAGTCATTCTAGAGTTCCTCACCTCTAGTTGTATTGAAGTCCAGGAGTCCTTAACTCGTGTAGACCAGTGGAGTAGTCACAGCACTATTACACCTGCCAGCCACTTCACACTCCTACATTGAAAGTGTATGTCTCAAGTAAAATTAGCTTAACATAATTCAAGATTCTCGGATTGGTGTTATCATGGTTGTAATTCTAATACATGTAGACATTTTGTAGCGAAATAGGCTAGTTTAGTACAGTAGAAGTTGTTAAATTTACACCCTCCCATTTATATCTTTTCCTAACTCCACCACTTTTCTGAAAAATTGGGCCCACGTATCTGTCCGATGCAAAGTCCCCAAACAATATTCGGGCGTGTGTAGTATGCCCAGATTCATTAGGCTGATGCCCGACCGGGATGGTAGTCACGCCCCACATGCTGTCACCTGATGTACACATTACACTCTAGCTTCCGACATAAATATGACATGTGATTCCGTGATGCATCCCCAATACACTTGCCACAGTCTGCCTTACACTGCTGTGGAAAGAAGTTTCTCACAAATGAAGCTATTAGACAAAGAATTAGGTTAGTCATTGTATATTGCTTTACATTCACCAGAACAGTTATCTAATGATGACCAATTGATATTTGGAAGAAAAAAAATTCATATCTCAATGTGTTCTATTTTTTTTATTGTAAATATTGAGTACAATTAATTTTAAGACGTCTTTAATCCCTAAGGGGAAGGGCGGCAAACTAGATTTAAGGAGATGTACAAGCCCCCACCCCTACGATCCCTGAAGTAAACCCTGGTATTACACAAGATAGAGCAATACCATATAACTGTGGTTAGAAAGAAAACCGATGGGTCCAGCCACTGGTACTGCGGCTTCAAGCCATGAAGGATGAAACATCATCCCTAAAGTTAGTACAGCTAGCAACAGTCTTATAGAGAATCATTCCTGGCATCACGTGATAAAATGCACAGTAGTGGTAGAGTATGAGAATGAAGTTAAAAGTCATGCAAACATGCAAACACACACACACACACACACACACACAAAACTCAACCGTGGTAATTATATATGCAATAATTGGCAGCGAGCGAGACACTGTCAGAGGTAACACACTAAACAGTCAGGGATATATTATTGTATTATTGGCGAGCGAGCGAGACACTTACAGGGGTAAAAATGAAAAAATCGGGGATGTTTGTTTATTTGTATATATGTATGGACGTACGTATGTCATTTTGTACTTTGACCCTCGCGTTTTTGTGTTAGTTATGTGGTCTACCCCGTCCCAAATTGCACTAAACACAATCCTCTGGTTTATCGATCAGTACCCGTATCACCCTAGAAATTGAATTGTTTACCGTTTTGAATTCTTTTGCGGGTGCAGTCAAACTTGAAAACTTAAGGGACTTACATTTCTATTCGAGTTAGTGGCGGTGGTAAGTCAATACGCTCTTTGTCATGGTTATAAGCCGTGCGCAACAGTATTTACTTGAAAATAAATTGTCCACTAGACTACTGTGAAGGTAAGTCTGTGTAGGTGCATGTCCAGTTGTGTCAAAGCATTGCGTGTTACAACCACTACTTAGCTAAAGAATATCACAAAGAAAACTTTTAAATAACGTGTATTGTTTTGTTGTTGTTGTTTTCCTTCCAAGCAGTTGCAGAGAGTTGTTGCACTGAAATCCCTTTACCCTGTATGCTAAATTAAAAAAACTGGACCTTATTTTCAGTAGCTTCAGTGTTAGAAGTCAAAATCAATAGTATAGTCTTTAGGCTCGCTCGCCATTTGTGCTCAAGCACATCACTAGTTATATATGCTTGGATGTACGTGTATGTATGTAATTTTTGTACTTTGACACTCACGATTCTTGTGTTCACTCATTACCTTGGTTAACACGCTGTTTGTCATCACTGTTCATACTTGACAATCCATTGCCCAACATGTCAAGCCACCAAGAGACTACAATGTAAATCTTGTGTTGGTATATCCAGTGAATGAGTGCATGTGAGAGTGTTGTGTGTTACATCTGCTGACTAGCTAAGAACAAACAATAAATATAATATTTGCTGCTTTATGTGTTAAGCTTCTTAGGCCACAGGATGACCACATAGTAAACTGTTTAAACCATAATTAAGTAATTGGCAATCTGAAAAAGTCCTTCAACAACAGCTCAATGAAGAATAAGCAGGTAAGTAAAATGATTTCACTGAAGTTTATTAGAATTACATGAACTAAAATGACAGGAATTCATACAGGATTTTTCACTGGGGGGAGAGAGAAGAGAGAGATTTGTAGAGTAACAAAAACCGTTCAGCCACATGAAAATGGTGAAGTCATGATCATGAAAATTTCGACAAACTACTACGAAATGCTACAATGTTTTTCATATCTTATATTGAAATAAATTCAGAAGAGGTAAAAGTTAATTAGGGTGGAAATCCCAGGGCTCCCATAACCTGCATGAAACAATGTGTCTAGAACAAAGTAGAAACATATGTTGAGTTGTATGCAATGATTTTCTCCCCCTCATTGTCCAGGAGCACACCAAAGGATGTAGGGTAGTCATGGGAAAGGCTATGAGGGAGGATAATTTTAGTGGAGCATGCTTTAGAATAATTCAGTAACTAGAAACCATTCCAACATGCACCCACACTTTCTCACAAAGAAATTCAAAATTCAAAAGTACTACGGAACAAACAAACTGAGGAGACTTTTTTATAAAGATATGCTAAAACTACCACAAAATATCTCTATTATAATTCAGGGCACGTTTGCTCCCTACATTCATTCATTCATACAGTAACTACCTTAGAAAAAATTGTTCAGGAAACACAACTTCACCGGGAGAACACTGATAGGGTGCCCCAGGCAGAAAAAATACTTCGAAACCCACCGACCGCTAGCCATAAAACTACTTACCCAGAAGAATAAGCCAGGGTAGACAGCAAAAGCTTCCTCCCAGTCCACCAAGACACAAGACACAGTAGATGTTTACAAATCACAGTAGACAGCGCGCAACACTAGTTTTGACGACCACTACCAGTAGAGAATTTTACATCCACGGTAAAGCGTTTTTAACTTATTTAACCTGGCGATACTTACCTATACTTAACTGGAAAAGGGTTTTCTACGAGACAATGCAACATCTTTGCGAGACACTGCTGGAGGAACCGCAGAACGGTCCAGCGTCCCGCCGAGCAGCGAAGTACTTAGGGCCTGAGGGACAGTAGTTCAAGATACGCAGAGACGCCTATGTCTACGCTACAGTACATAGCCTGATGATTTTTTAACATAGCTACCTTTTCAACAATTGTATTGGAGGGACACTATAACCTCAAAACTGGGGCACTATAAACCAAGGAGGGGTCACTATCTAATTGTGTTTTTCTCTGGAAGGACCTGGCATCTGAGTGATCAAGTTAGGAGACCCTAGTCACAATACACAATTACACAAAAAAAACTACACCAGTTATAAAACTGTGCAGTGGTGTGCAAACTATAATTAATCCACAGCTATGTTATCCTTAACCGTTCCTAGTTTTCTAATTTTGCTTAATATATAATGTAAGAAGTTATCTAACGGACCCTTCAGTAAATCATGGGTAAAACAAAGCTGTAAAAAGAAAACAGACATGTAAAACTATAGTAGAACATGGTACAATGTTTTACTTAAGGTTTCCTGTCAAGTAAAACAAGTATGATTTACTAAACGAGTAAACTAAGCAGTAAATCTTTAGTGTAATAGTTACCTCAATTTTGTAAGACAAGCATCTTCAAGCAATGCATAGCTAGGTTAAGACACATCCTATATCATGACTATATTCAGGAGAAAAATAAGATGTAGTTTATAACATTAGTATGAGGAAGTGTTATAAGTGTTCTTATTACATTATTATACTATGTTATAAGTAATTGTAAATATCCTATTATATTGTGCATTTTTCACAGTGTACAGATCAATATTTTGCAAACTGTAGTTTTATAATTATAATACTTGTTCACACAACAATCAAAGGGTGTGGTTTCAATTTTGGGCGTGACTGCTTATTCTAGAAGTTGAAGCAAATGTTATACTGGTGACACATATTCTTAAGTCGACAGACCACAACTCCATAAAGTGAATGGAGCAAACTACATGTGGATATATCTAGTAGCGACAGTGAGAGCAACATACAAGTACTTTTCCTAGGTCCATGCATCTCACTCGCCGCCTCCTCCTTCCTTCCCCCCTCCCCCACCCCAATTTGTTCATAGAAACGTTTCTCCAATGTGTTAGAGTAAATGGTAGCATTGTATTACTAGTTAAATACAACTTAAGTACGATCGACGTGATGACTCTAGGCAGCACTAAGAGGTCACTAACTGAAGAAACCTCGAGTACTATGTTAGTCAACTTTATTCTGAAAATGCGGTTTGTTTGTATGCTAGTATAACATTCCCAATGCCACTGACAAAATACTAATGAACTATTCCATAAAAATAAAATACTGTAAATTTCCAGTATGAAGAAGCTCTTAAAGAGTTGGATTATGACAGTGTCAGTGATAAGTTTAGTTGTCCTCAGCGTTCAGTAGATTTTCCTTCAAACAAGGATTGAATCGTCACTGGAAACGTATCCATGGCAATTCCTTGGACACTCTTGCATCTCAAACCTGTAACAAAGAAGGGAAAGCAATTACATGTTACCAAAGGTCCAGTGCTCCTTTCAGGAACACAATGCTGTTTTCACTACAGTACAGTACAGCACTTTAGAAAACTAAATATACATTATGAATGTAAGAAGGAAAAAAAAGCAAGAAAGTACCTCTTACTAAGATGAATGAAAGAGACCACAATGGCACTTTATATACTACACACATGTACATGTGTAAGTGTATACAATATATGAGTTTGTACTTATGATTGCAACATCGTGCTCATATCTATCAGGATCCTGTACAAATGGCAAACAAAATGTTGGATGGCTTCACTAAACTTTGCTCTAATTAAAAAATGGGGTGTTGCTTGCCAGTCAGAAAGTATTCAGATGGACTCCTCTTGTTACAAACAATGCAAAAGTAGTAAATTTAAGAGCAATGCAAACAGTGGTGTAGGAAGATGATTCAGTATGGGTGGGCTCTAAGTAGTCTCGCGTACCCAGACCCTTTACCAATCACTGCACGGGAAAAGGGTCTGGTAGACTGACATTGAGCAGTTTGTTCTTGCTTAGTCAGCAAGTGGTTAACTGTGGTTCAATTAGTGTGGGTGTAAATTGTTAAATATTTTCAGGCGCGTGAATTGTTCAGATCAGTAGGCAGAGCTTGTTCTGTATTGCCATGAAGAAATGTTACTTGTGCAAGCAGCATGACAAAAACCTAAGGTACCATGGCATACACAATGGCCCGTGCACAAAGCAACAACTGTATTTTGCTGCTAAGTGAAACTTCCAACTGCAGATATCTTAAAAAAGCTAGTCCAAGTCACTGCTTAGCATAACTAATGGCATTACCTAAAGGAAGAGTTTTGACACAGCTGTTGGAGAGTTGTGCACAGAAATACTACACGCGCAAAAGTTTGAGCAGTCTTATGTCACAGGATATTATGTCACACATTGTTTGCGGTCTCCCCAATTAGCAAGGGGAACTGAACAAACTGCTCAATGTCAGTCTACCAGACCCTTTTCCCGCGTAGCGATTGGTACAGGGTCTGGCTACGCAAGACTAGGCTCTAAGGGCAAGTTTTTTTGTGGTTTGCAGGTGTTCATGCGAGAAATCACATTTTAAAGTTGTGTCAAAATATTATGCCCCCCCCCCCTTCCCCTCCCCACTTCCTATGCCACTCAAACCATATCTTTGAAAAAATATGTAGACACACTGACAAACTTCAGTTCCTTCCCCTACTCTAAACTTGGGGCTGAAGAAGCCAGTAACTGCCAGTAGCAGAGAGAATAAATGCACTGCCAGTAGCAGAGAAAATAAATGCACTGCCAGTATCATAAATATTGGGAGTTTTTAAAACCAAACTTTGTGGGACTATGGGGGAGAGGGAGAGGGGGAGATGGTTTATTTGAATAGATGAATCAGTTAAACACTCAATGCAAAACTATAGCAGAGACATTTGGAAAAGCTGAGCAGAGGATAAAGGGTCGGAGCAGGTTGTAGCATTACTAATTAACATCTCCTTTTCCTCACTCAATTACACAGCTATGCCCATTAATTGGGTTAACTGAAAAAACAACAACAACAAACAAATAACTTCATCAAGTGATACTATTATGGATAAATTAATAGTGCTAGTAGAGACGTGTCAATTGGCGAGAAATAATCACGATAATTCAACCCTTTCACAAGCAATAGTGCCTCACAGATCTGTGTTCAGTCAGCACTTAGTAACCATACTAAAAAAGCAAATAGTGATCCAATATAAAGTTCCTTTTTTTTTCAACCCCATGACAGCTGTGACTTCTGAAATTGTGCTTAAGTGTAAATCTCTACTCATACAAATCACTCACTCACAAGAAAGGGAAACTCAGCTTAAGGAAGAGAAGAGGGTGGAGGAATTTAGTTTAAAGAAGGGGGAAAGGTGTGTCCCCCTTTCGGTATCAAACAATGCAGAAATCATTAGTGACCTTAATATTGGTACACTTTGTTTTCAATCTGTTGTTGATTTTTACATTAATGAAAGATAAAGCCTCTTGAAATGATAGTCAACAAGGCAGTACTCATTGTGACATAAAAAAACAACGCACATTACTGAAGGTTTGCTTTACCAATAAATGTGAACATCTCCAGGTAAAGTAGGAAATATATGCAAGTCAAATTATTAAGTTAAGCTTAGAGTGACGGAAGTGGAGGGGGGTGTACAGGGGGTCACACACTGTGCAGATTTAAATGATAAGAAACAGTTTTAGTTATTTTTTCACCAATTAAATACTTAATAGCTTTAATAGCATATGCCAGTATTTGGTCAGGGCTTCATACAGGGGAGGGGGGAGCTGGGCCATTTTAACCAAAATTATAATAAGATAAATAAACTGAGGTGGAACACATCACTGATGATGAAGAATCCGCGAACATTCTCACTAGAGAGATTCAAAGTGAAGATTGCAATCCTATCTGATATACAATACACAAGGTGTTGTGGATCCTTCTAAAGATCAATGCCTACTTGCAATACAAACTAAATCCCAACTACAAACGTATCAACAATACTTACACACAGTAGTCTATATTGAATTTACATTCAAAATAACTAACATTTATATATGATTTTAAATGAATAACGCTGGTGATTGATGAATACAAAGAACATAAGTTAATATTAACACACGAAATCTTTACAATTTGTTACTATTATTATTAGCCCTCAGTGTGCATGTACAAGAGGGACTATCCAGCAAGTTGAGGACTTGATCCCAGCGTAGTCTATTGACACGCACTACACACAGCAGAAACAGAGTAACTAGTGCAGTGAAGACCCACTAGCGCGTATGGTAGCGTCAGAGTTCCAGTAAGAACAGTCAATGACAGTGTTCTAAGTGATAAATAAAAAATAAAAAATGGAACATCAACGATGCACGACGATCGACGGTACACGAAAATAAGAACAAATAAGCATGCGTGAATAGTAATGATGAAATAAAATGTAATGTTATAGTTGTTCTGGCAGTCAGAGAAAACATGAAAGTTTGAGAAAACATGAAGCTGTTGGCTTCACATAGGGTACTAACTGTTGTGGAAAAGGTCCCCCTATCGTTATTTCGTAATCATGTGAGCAAATAATTTCTTGCCGTTTGAGATAGTTTTCCTGAGAATTTAACAGAGAGCGAAATAAAGATAGATTGTAAAAGATTCTACTAAACTTTACTAAGCAGTACAAAACATCAGAACCATCTTTACATAAGTATTTTGAAGAATACTACATATGTTGAAGAATACTACATATGTTGCACTTGTAATACATGTAACTAAACTATTGGTCGCTCAATGTAATACACGTACATTACATGTTATTTCACAAAAATGGGCAATGTGCTACAGGAAGATTGGCCTTTCTGATATAGATACAAGACATGTTTGCAGTAACATTTTTAACACATGGTGGAATTCTAATATTAAATTAATTTGCTTCCATCAGCTCAAAGAATACACAGGCAGTGATCCTGAGAATACTAGGCAGTGAGCTTGAGAATACATAGCCAGTGAGCCTGAGAATACATAGGCGGTGAGCCTGAGAATACATAGGCAGTGTGTGGGCGGAAGAGTAGAGAGAAAGACAGAGAAAAGGACAGACAAGACAAAGAAAGAGAAAGATGGATGAGAAGATAGAAGAGAGATGAAGAGGATAAAGGAGACACAGTTATTTAATAGTCATTTTGTGTCATTAAAGTTAGCATGTGTAATGTTATAAGCATCGTGGTTAATGCCATCCAATTGTAGTTCTGTGTGTTGCACCTATTTAGATTATTATGCATGCATGTATATTTTGTGCCCGGATTATTCCGTGACCACACCTTCATACCTGTGCGCATGCAGGTCTTGAGCTACATAAAAACTCAACCCTGCTTGCGTATAGTTAGTTCCCCTAATGTTAGTTTAAACCCTAAACTGAATTTAGACTTCAGGGAGAGGGCTAGCCATCTGGGAGAACTCTGGTGGCAGCACTCACTAGGGTTCTTCAAGTAACAGTCGTTGCCGAGCCTTAGTGTCTACCTTCGGTGATTGAGTCTCAAGCTGACCTTGTCGGGAGAACTGATCTTACCTCTTGGGCCAGCAGATCGCCTACCCACACGGTGAGCCTGAGAATACATATGCGGTGAGCCTGAGACTACATAGGCAGTGAGCCTGAGAATAGATAGGCAGTGAACCTGAGAATACATAGGTAGTGAGCCTGAGTATACCTAAGAAGCAAGCTTGAGAAAACATAGGCAGCAAGCCTGATAGTGTATGCAAGAATAGATAGGCCCTGGGCGTCAGTGCAAGATTAGGTAGGCAAGTCTGATAGTGCAAGATTGGATGGCAGTGAGTCTGAGAGTGCACAGATAGAGTATGACGATGTGCAACTAGACTGGCTGCAAGTCTGAGTGTGAGGATGGGTAAGAACAAGAACAATACTCAAGCATGATAATACACCAGTGGTGAGTCTGGCTGTGGCAAGGCAGCACACGAGTGCGAGATAGGTGGCGAACCTGATAGTTGGAACTAGATATCCGGGTGTGGGACTAGATAGGTGGCTAGTTTGAGTACAAGAATAGATAGGCAGTGAGCCCGAGAGTGCACAAATACATTGGTGAGCTAGAGAGCAAGAATACCTTAACAGCATTGGGTGTGAAAACAGATAGACAGTAACTTGAGTGTGAGAATAGATAGAGAGTGAGCCTGATAGTGTGAGAATAGATAGGCAGCGAGCCTGATGGAGTGAGAATAGATGGCAGTGAGTCTGATAGTGTGAGAATAGGTAGGCAGTGAGTCTGCTGGTGTGAGAATAGACAGGCAGCAAGCCAGATGGTGTGAGAACGGATAGGCAGAAGCCTGATAGTGTGAGTAGACAGGCAGCGAGCCTTAGTAAGAGTGAGAGAATAGATAGACAGCAAGCCTGCGAGTGAGAATGGATGGCAGTGAGTCTGATAGTGTGAGAATAAGTAGGCGGTGAGTTTGCTGGTGTGAGAATAGACAGACAGCGAGCCTGAGTGAGAGTGAGAGAATAGATGACAGCAAGCCTGCGAGTGAGAGTAGATATGCAGTAAACCTGATAGTGAGAGAATATGAGCTGATACTGTAAGACTAGACAGGCAGCGAGCCTAACAGTGAGAGAATAGACGCCTGTGAGCCTGATAGTGCAGAATACATAGGCAGTGAGCCTGAGAGTAAGAAAATAGACATGCAGCAAGAGTGAGAGAATAGACAGGCAGAGAGCCTGATCGTGTGAGAATAGACAGGCAGCGAGAGTGAGAGAATAGACAGGCAGAGAGCCTGATCGTGTGAGAATAGACAGGCAGCGACTGTGATAGTGTAAGAATAAATAGAGTGAAGGGCAGCGTGCCCTGCATAGACACTTTCAAAGGGGCCCCGGACAGACCATCACACCTTTATTTGGTGGAAATCTAACTATATGTACTAGAACTGCCTACCCATGCTCTCTATAATGCGACACTGGCAATAGTGTAGTGTGGCTTATGAGTCCCAAAACACATCCAGCACTACAGTTCATTCTCTAATCTCTCTCATTATGTAGCCCCTATTTGCTCCGCCTCCCTTCTCATGTAACACTCTCATGTCGGCATAAATATCAATTACAGCATGCAACCTGACTGATTCAGGAGTTTCCAAGCTTTCGAGAATACTGATCACTTTGACAGAGCCAATCTTGGCAATACGGTCATTACTAAATACTGCACATAGTTACTAACATGCAATGGACAATGATGATCATAAATTTTTTCATGAAGGTTCGGATAAGAAGAGTGGGAGCCGGCAATGAACCCCACACCTGTAACAAAGGCCTACGCCTGATCATAACGAGGTTGGCAGCATGTTTCGTGATTTAGAGATTGCAACTGTTGGGTAGAGTAACAGCATTAGAACTAGAGTCCAACTCTTAACATAACTGTACTAGTTAAGCAAGGCAAATGGACCGGCAGCATGCCCATGTATTATCAGGCCATAGAACTCCTATTTTCAGCTGATTGCATCAATGAAGGCCATTCACCACTGATTGATGATTTAGATCCTATTAATCCAGCATGACCTACAGAAGGCTAATTACATAGAGTACAGTAGTGTATATCTCCAGCCCCTTACTATTTAAATAATACCACCACTGATGAGCAGCCATCCTTAGAGAGCTAATAGTGCCGGGGAACCAGCCATTCTGGCAAGGAAGTAACAGGTAGCTACTAGTCTTAGGCTACAAGCACTGAAAACAGTGGCTATCAGGACTAATGTACTTGTGCCCGGGTGCCATTGATCCACATGTGACACCCCACACGTGATCGCTTAGCCGAATGGTCGCAGTATTTGCAGGTCCTCTGCCGACCTTTACCTGGGCTCGGGTGATGTGATGGTGGGCTTAAATTTTTCTCGTTCTAACAGCCAATAATTATTTCAGCCGAGAATGACTGAATAACCACTAAGATATTTCATGGCACATGAATTATTCAACTCAGTCAGCCATATAGAAATACAACACACACAAAAAGTTAGAGCACACGATATACCACCTTATTATGTCATCTATTGTTTGTGGTCTTCCCAATTAGTGAGGGGAACTGAACAAACTACTTAATGTCAGCCTACCCGCCGCAGAGCAGTAGGTAAAGGTTCCAGTAAAGCGAGATTAAGTATGACGTGATCAAAATAGATCCTAAAGCCTGTCAGGAATAAATAATGTGCTTATAAACTACAAGCCAGAGACACAGATGGATAAAATTTAAAAAATTGTTCAGATGTGCCCACACTTGACTGCCATTGCAGGGCTCCTCTAAAAGGTTTTAAAAGAACTAAAACGTTCCGCAGACTGGAATATTTTTAGAGATGTTCCAACTGAGGGAAACCAAGCGTTCTACTTGGTACAGCTACAGCTGGTAATTTAGTGATATGAAACTCATAACAACTAAATGACAAAACTGACTAACAGAACAGAACTTGTTATCCTACATATAGACTCATTTTTATGTAGAATACATGGAGGTATAACCTCCTAACTAGAACTGAACTAGACACACAGCTGAACGCTTAGGTACTGGTGGATTTAGCCCTTGGGCTGTGTGCACTAAATTCACCAGTACCTAAGCGCACATGCTCTAACTATTTTAGATCCCGTTTACGCATGCCCAGTTGCCACTAGCAACTTTGTTTATTAGCATTTTTGCAGAAATGGCTAAAGGCAAAAAATAGTGCACACTTACCACTAGCAACAATATAGCAACGAGATCTAATAATAATAATAATAGTGTAACAAAAATTAAAACAACTACAAAGCTACAATAATTGAAATACAAAAATGAAAGAAAATTGATAATTATGCCAAGATCCCATGATGGAAATTGTAGCCCAATAGATTGCTTTACATGGTCAGGTGAGTTTTACATACACCTCATTGAGGTTCTACTGTACTTGATAACTGAGCAATAAACTTCATCTTGTAGTGCATTGTACAATAACACTCTACACAATTTGAAGATATCATGGCATCCATGCCATTGGTAAATAAACACAACCATCATAAACCCAACAACCCGATGCATTATACATCTCCCTAAAATAATCATTAACCCTAAGCGTGCATGCGTGGTAGGGTTATAGTAGTCTGTCTGTCTGTCTGTCTGTCACGCTCTAATTTTGACAATTAACAGTTAATTTAGGTGTGAACTTACTCAGGACGAAGATGAAGACTGGGCTGCCAAACTGCTAAGCTATGATGCGTCCACAGACTTGGGAGCATCTCTTCCAGTTGTAGAATAGAAAGCAAAATCACAAGCTTGTGTTTTGCGGCCATTACACACTCTGACTGTTGTGTGTTTTACTTTATTATTTTATTTCGGAGTAATCGTTGCTTCATTTATAATAGTAGCTAACAGTTGTAATAAAAACTAGTCCATAAGTACAGTGCAGCAGGCTTGAAGAGTAGAGGTTTGTTCCTCTTGTCCCTTTCTGAATGGTTTATTATCTTCTAAAGTACAGATTTACTGGTTCCAAACTTGGTACCGACACAAAAACATCACTATCGTCACATAGCTATGTGGTTTTAATTTTTTTTTAACTTTATTAAATTTATAGAATAATAATAATAATTCATAATAATAATGATAATAATATGATGAATAAGTCAGTTGCCTGTACTGCCTAAAATTGCTGCCGAATTTCCCCGTTGTACCACTACTGACAGCCGCTGAAGGAGGAACTGTGTAGAGCGGGGGTCTCCCGTGGCCAGGTGGATGCATCTGCCTAACTTCTCTAGAAAAGATAGGGTAAGGGTCCTATGGCGCCTGAGGTCTCTATGGCGACTGGCTGTATAATGAACTGAGGTGACAGATGTGCATACTTGGCAGACTTCCTTTCTTCGGCCAGGGATGCAACACCTCCAGCCTCCAAGGTGGCCCGACTTTCATATGAGGACGCAAAAGTATCAGGACATGTTGCATCCCAGACCAGAGGATGACCTGAACTACTCCAAGGTACTAGAGTCATGCCATCAGGTATTTGGCCATCCGAGCATGAAAGGCCAGGGGCCAGCTGTGGAAAGCGAACGCTTTATGACATCATCAAGGGAAGCATGTCGAGAATGCCTTCCCTCGCTTTTCCGACAGCACAGTCCATGAAGGCCGAGTGAGGAGACCTCAGCACCGCAGAACTGGCAATGATGGGGGGCACAGATGGCAGTGCCGAGTCTCAAGCCGACAGCTATCCGAAGTGAGAAGTTGTCTAAACGGAGGCCAATGGAGGAGATAGGGAGTGCCTGCAACCAAGCCCCAGAGTTCTTATCCATTGCAGCGAGAAGCCTAGCTCGTTCAGTTGCATCAACAGAGCTACCAGATAGAGACTCGGCCATACTGGAAGTTCGCAGTGTGTCCCAGTTCTTCTCCTTCAGCACACCCTGGTCCACAGGAGGAGCAATGTCGAGACCATGTGACCATTCTACTGCAGAATCTGAATAGGGAGAAGGGGGAAGTGATTGAGATGAAGAGTGTTGGCCAAGAATTGCAGACACCAAATTGGCAGTAGAATAGGTGGAGGCGAGATAAGCGGCAGCAGCCCTTCATACTCCCAACCCCCCTGACTTCACAGGTAGTACTGCTTGCAGCCATGCTCTGTCATTGGAAGATGGGTCAACATGTGGGCAAGAGGGTCCTGGGGTGGGTGCTTGTCCTGGAGAGCAGACAGAGTCTCAGAACTGTGTGGGGCAAGCCTATCATCTGAGCTGGCTATCCTAATTGCCCCTCTAAAATCTCCCTGTTCTATCTTTGAAGATACTCTCTTCCCCAGTGAGTACAATTCTTCTTCTTTTTCCTTGGCCCACCCAGCCCTCTTCTTATACTTACGTAATGGGATTGGGTCTGCCTCTTCTTGAAGTCGGTTCTTTACTCTAGTAGCTAAGGACTTGTGGTCATTGGTACCTGCAGACATCTAGTAGGAAAGCGAAGGAGGCGCTCCCAGGCAGGTAAGGAGTTGGTAGCTACCACTTCATCAATGATAGAACAGAACTTCTGCATGCACTGATGCCTAACACCTCGAGGAATCCACTTAAGCTGGAACTGGAACAATGGAGAAAGATGGTTGTGATAGTGGTTGAGTTTGTGATTGATTTTGAAGTGAATTTAGATGGGGTTGCGGAAATGATGGACGTCCACGAGGTGGTTGAGGTGGAGGTTGTGTCGGCGGTGGAGAGGGGCTGGTTAGCGAACTACTCGGCACTGGTTGGCTCAGACTGGTTTGCTTAGGAGGTCTTCTTGAGCCTGGGCATCTCTTGTTCACTGGACCATGGGAGCGAATTTTGCCCAATGCGGTGATAGACAATTCTCTCAAACACACACGCTGCATACGGCAACCTTTTTTTTGTTGTTTTTTGTTGTTTTTTTGTTTTTGTTTTTTGTTTGTTTTTTGTTGTTGTTTTTTTGTTTTTTTTTTTTACATTTCACGTCTGTACTTATTTACACAGCTTGCTTGCCTTTATTCTATTAACTAACCCTTTTCTCTATCAAGTGATTTACATTCTTTATCATGCTACCCACCTGTTTATTCCTTTAGCTATTTACATTTTATTACCACTTTCTCTTGCATGTATCCTCCAACTAATTTGTTTTTGTATTTTCACTAGTTTGTCCTTGTCCAACTGACGAAGATATCCCACAGGTTTGAAACATCACGGTTTGTTTGAATTATACACTATGTAAATTTCGTTAGAATCAAAATATTCAGAATAAAAGACAGAGTAAAAATGAGTTTAACTTTTGTGATTAAAATTAAGGCACTCACTCGCTGTTAAAGGGGGGGGGGGGCTTAACAAACCCCAATTGTGGCATAATTGCATTTTTGCTGAAATAACACAATTGCCAAGAAGAAAAAAAAAAAGACAACCATAAGTATACAAAGTTGATGGGTGATTCAGAGGCTCATTTGCATGCACTAATGCCACCAGACACTTCCCACACACAGCAGTAGGTAAAGGGTGTAGCTACACGAGACTACATCACATCTCTAGCAAAGTATGTATATTGATGGGGTTCTTGAGATCATTAAAAAAACAACAACTTAACAGACTACTTTATGGTAAAATGACATCGACAACAATGAGTTTAAACAATGTAGCAGTTAACCGAACAATAGCCATTTTTAATATGCAAAATTGGTGTTCATTACCATCCTTATGATAATGAAGCTATTACCCTACTGTATGGTTACTGAGGTTATAGTGCACGTCACGTGACACTGAATTGATCACCAATTGTTTTATTTAATATACATTATATATAATGACCAGTAGTTTTACTATGCACAGTAAATGTGTGTGCAAGTGGTATCGTTTTCACTCCTCATTAACAATGATAAAATGTTAACATAACAGTTCATGTTATTTGATTAAGCCACACCATCAGTTGTCGGCCTGCTTCTTCCCCATTTCTCTGATGGCATTCTCGACGCTGGCCTGTGAGCTGGTGACCTGTGGACACAGGGCCGACAACACATCTGTGGACAAGTAGCAGTTGCTGCGCTTCTTCTTCAGACCTGTGGCAAACTCGCTCGGGTCGTTCATGTCTACCATCTCATACGAGTGAGATGGGTCCACGTGCTTCTTGTACATGGTTAGAATCTCCTCGTGGGTGATGGCCCCAGGGTTCACCAGATTTACAGTGCCAACATGGCGCCTCTTCATCAGGTCTAGCATGGCCGGCAGAAGCTCAGGAAGAACTGTCACTGAGTTGGGGATGCTCATGATCTTGGGGTAGTTGGCCAGCTTGGTGATGAGGTTGCGAGCATTCTGTTCGTTGGAGACGGGCAAGCGCATGCGTATGTTCAGCACATTGTTATTGTGGTGCATGAGACGGTCCGTGTAACCCTTTACCACAGAGTAAGAGCTGCCAAAATAATTAGGCATGTCGTCTTCGGTGAACGGGTCTCCGCCCAAAGGATGCTCGTCTGTGTACGTGAAGAGGCAGCCGCTGCCTATGTAGGTGTAGTGGATGTTGAACTTGCGACACAGCTCTGCCAGGAGGAGGGGACCAAACAGATTGTCACGGAGATTGATAGTCAGTTTGTCGGGTCCTCCTTCTAGGAAGTCGATGGTGTTGTTGCCAGGGCCGTGGGTGCGTCCTATGAAGGAGGCCACATGAGTGGGAGCAACTCTCAGAATCTCGTCTTCTATATCGTGATCAGGGGCATCCCCCATGTGGCACTTTCCTATCACGTACTCTACGTCCTGACTCTGCAAGATGTCAATGAATTGTCCCCCAATCCACCCCTTGCTCCCGTAAACCAAGACTCGGAGGCGATCTGGATCCCTGCTTGGGTTCTCCATGTACCAGGCCACTGTCTTCTTGATGCCTTCGGGAAAGGCCACCAGCTGTGACCATCCCAGGTCATTTTTTAGCTTGGAGCAGTCCATGTAGTAGCGCCTGTCATTGTACGGGCGATCAGGAATGGAGACAGTCCTGAACTCACCAGGTGGCTTACCTGCACACATACATGCAAACAAACAAAATAAAGAGAAGATAATACATCCTGCTTACTACATTAAAAAATAAGGTAGTGTTGACGAGCAAACACAGGGAAGTGAGACACCATCAGGGTGCACATATTATAGTCAATACAAAAAAAAAAGGTGACTTAGACCATATTAGGAGTGGTTGGATTAGTATTTATGACCAGTTTGAGGAAAATCGGCTTAAACGCAGTATCTAAAGTTTTTATTTTTTCCTACCAGCAGGTTGCATGGTGGCATCCTTCAAATTTGGAAGCTGTTACCATAAGCCGTCTTTGCCCTACACAGCGGCAACAATTTAGTATTTTTGTTCAATTTATTATTGCTGATATCGAAGGGAAAAAAACTGCATAAAGGAGTTGCCAAGGCAAGGGGGTGTGTCTTATATTTAGTATACTATTACCGTGTGTCTCTGTGACACTACAAACAAATCCAGTTGCTGGCAGATTGAATAAGCTTTATTTAGGCCTCCTCGAGAAACTATGTTCAAGTTATGTGGCGAGAATTGCATGAGCACGTGGATTATGTAGACAAATAAGTGAATTAGTAGATACAGTTACAGTGCAACTGCTTAAAGAATTTTGTTTTTGTTGTCCATTTCTGAATGTTTTGTTGTCCATTTCTGAATGTTTTGTTGTCCATTTCTGAATGTTTTGTTACTATCCAGGTTCCAAACTTGGTACAGACATGAAGACATCTCTACATCATCACATATGTGGTATTAAATTTGTACCACCACATTATGTATTTAATTTATAAGGTGTGAATTAAGATGTGGTTGTTGTTGTTGTTTCAGTTGAGTGTCAAATTGTTTTTAAACTGCCTCTTTTTTTTTAAGATCCATTGAGTTAAGGTCTGTTATGAACTTACTTAGTTCTGACCAAAATTTGGAATGGAGGGCTCTGCATATGGATTGACTTCTCATATTTTGCTCAGTAATGCTAAATATGTATAGCCAATTTTGGACAAATTCAGTGAGTTTCATACTTTGGAGACTGTAATTCATACATAAGGTGTTGTACGAGTCCCCTTTTTCAGAAGGAGCCCTCCTTTTTAGCTGCTTTATTTCTTACCTGTAGGTGGAAATCTATATCACAATAATACACTTGTATGCCAGTAACGACCGTGTGTGTACTCATGAATAATTCATGAGCTTAAGAAACTTGGTAAAGCATCATTATTACACTGAATGGGTAAAGTGTCGTTATATTCAGTAGAAAGTGTCGTTATATTCAGTAGAAAGTGTCGTTATATTCAGTAGAAAGTGGTTAATTGTAACTGAAAAGCGGGTGGAATTCATGAGAGAGAATAGCGTCGTTTTCAAAAAGCAAGGCGAAAGTACGAAAGAGAAAGTAAAAAGGAGATTAAATATAACTAAAAAGCGTGTGGAATTGAATCGTCAAGTAACAGTAGGAACTTAAAAGTACAAAAAAAAAGGCAAAAGCGTCGGAAAGCCCAAGTCCACAATCATGATAGAGAGATTCAGAAACAGGAAGGTAGACAAAAGGAGGAGAAGGGACTCTATGACTCAATAAAAAAGAGCTGAAATAAAGGAAGTTTGGGACAAGAAAAGCTGAGATAGTTCAGGAAAAAGAGCAGGAGAGGGAAACAGATGTGATCTTAACCAATGGTAGAAAATGATAAAAATAATTAAAAATAATTTATAACAGTCTTACTTTGCAGTAAATCAAGCGCCACTTATGGTGGTGGGATACTTGCTAGTAAAAGTAGATTAGCACTAACTTTTTGTTTGTGGTTGTCTCTCCTTGTCCCCCAGTAATTGCTAGTCTCTTTACAAGAAGTTCTCAGTAAAAATATGACACAAACGTATTAGACACGTGGAGAACTGCGGCTAAGCAATTGCTTATAGCTAATATGGCAGGCCAAGCTGTATTAGTATGCCAAAGAAGAGCAAGTTTGGCATTTATTAATTCTGGAGAAAAGTTAGTGGTTGTGGCTTATTCAATTTTCTTCTTCAAGGTTGAATTCACTATTATAGCAACTTTCATCATTAGTCAAAATGTCTTTGTGTAAACTATTTACATTTTCCCCATTAAATCAGTTTCATTTTGTCATGATTAACTTGCTCATTCACTCCTTTTTCTTTATTGTAGACAAAAATTACCTTAGCTTTGTTCTTAGTTTTAAACATTTGCCTTCCTGATTTTAGCAGCACCATTTAAGTTCTGGACAGTCACATTATGGTGTGAATGAAATAGAATAAAATATTGTAGGAAATACAGTATAGCCAACATTTTTTCATAAGTAGCTATAGCTATTCAAACCCTTCTTGAAAAAATCACCCCCCCCCTCCCAGAATTTCATGAAATAAATTATTACTTAATGGTATTCTGTGGTTATGATTCATAATGGTATTCTGTGATTTTGTTGTTTGTATATATCTAATATTTGATGAAAGTTCACTTCAGTTAATTGAGGTCTTTCAATTGCAATACGCATTAGTCTTCCAAGATTAATGTCACTAATTCTAGGCCTGAGACGATTTTTAATCAAATGGGTGTGGTTTCAACAAAAGTGGGTGTGGTCAAACAACCATGTGCCTGCCCCCCCCCCCCTCCTTCCTAAGCTCTTTCCCCTCCCAGAAAAAAAATCCTGTATGAAATCCTGCACCCTGGTCTAAAGGACAGTTTCATAACCAGTGATGTGCTTGAGCACAAATGGCAAGCGAGCGTACTACACTATTGTTAAACGTTTGATTTTAACTTCTAACACTCAAGCTACTAAAAAAAGTAGAATATTTTTAATTACGTATATACGGTAAAGGGATTCAATGTCGTAGTAACCACTCCCCGCAACTGTTTGAATTGGAAAAAAAAAATCACTTTATTTAAACGTTTTCTTTGTGATATTCTTAAAGTAATAAGTAAGTTGTAACACACAATAATTTTACACAACTGAACATACCTACATAGACAAGATTTACCTTCGTGGTTAGTCTAGTGGACAATGAATTTTCAAGTAAACAGTTGCGTAGGGCTTATAATTATGACAAATAGCATATTAATTAACCTCTGCCACAAACACAAATAGAAATGGAACTCCAGTAAGTTTTTTAGTTCCAGCAGCACTCACAAAAGAATTCAAAACGGGAAACAAATCAATTTCTAGGACGATATGGGGAATGATCGATAAACATAAACCAGAGTATTGGGACAGGGTCGAACACAGAGCTAACACAAAAATATGCAAGGGTCAAAGTACAAATGACATACGTATGTCCACATATATATAAACAAACAAATATCCCTGATTTTCAATAGTGTTACCCCTGAGAGTGTCTTGCTTGCTCACCAATAATTACTCTTTGCCTATACATGCACAAACAGACCAACATACACAAACACAACCTCACCTTGCCTCTCCTCCACAGCCTCCTGGATTTGGTGTGCCGTGTCCAACACGGACAGCTCGTTTGAAGACACGATGTTGTAGAACTCTCCCACCACACCTTTCTGCAGCACCGTGTAAATGGCCCTGCAGGCGTCCTCCACATACAACCAGCTCCTCAGCTGCTGTCCATCCCCCTCGATAGTGAACGGCTTGCCCTCCCTGGCCAGCCCGATGAACTTCACGATGACCTTGTCGGGCGTCTGTCTGGGGCCGTACACGTTGCACATGCGCACACCACACAGCGGAATGTCGTAGGACACCCGATACACGTCTGCCATCTTCTCGGCTCCCACCTTGGTGGCGGAGTAAGGGTTGGTGGGCTGCAGGCGATCCGTCTCCGTCTTGGGCTTCTCGTTCATTCCGCTGTCTCCGTACACCTCATCTGTGCTGATGTGGACAAACCTCTTCACTTCCCCGTACCTGCGCACAGCATCAAGCAAACTCAACGTTCCTTGGACGTTGGCTCTCACGTAGCCGTCTGGATCCTTGAAGGAGTCCGTCACGTGAGTGAGTGCACCAAAGTGGACAATCTGCTGCACGTTGAACTGGCGGAGGGTGCGGTCCAGCAGAGTTCCATTGCAGAGGTCACCAACGACCAGAGTGTACCTGTCAGAGACGTCCACGTTGGCTCTGTTCCCGGTCACCAGAGAGTCGTAGTTCAACACGTGCCAGTCAGTCGTCTCCAGGATGTAGCGGATAAAGTTGGAGGCAATGAAGCCACACCCACCAGTTACCATCAGTGTGCGATACACATTTGCATTCTAGAAAGAATAAAATAATTAACAGGTTTTTGCACCAGATGTAAGAAATGACTACTTGACATGTATATCTGAAGCCACATATTAAAAAAGACTGACCACTTCCTTACCATATACTTAGAAAAACTGAAATTCATACGTTTCTCATAACCCTATACAGCAGCGCACTTGACAGCACAGTCAGGGCTTCATACAGGATTTTTTCTGGGGGGGGGGAGGGGAACTTTTTATTCCTACTTAGGATAGCGTGTGTGGCTAAATAGGCCACAGAGAAGGGAGGGTGCGGGTCCTCAAGTTGGGGGGGGGGAGGGGGGGCCCTAGCCCTAGCCCTAGCCCTAGCCCTAGCCCTAGCCGTATCACTGACTATAATTAAAAATTCAGATTTCTTGGGGGGGTGGGGGGGGGGGGGATTCCAGGGCCACCCCCACCCCCCTCTGTATGAAGCCCTGACAGTCATGCCAAGGTTCACATTTTATCCACTGACTTCAGATCATTTGCTTTATTATTATTATAATTATTATAATCATTGTTTATTGCTAGCAAGCATCTTGCTATAAAGTGGACATACAGTAGACCCTCAGTTATCCGAACACCTAAGGACCGAGGGTTGTTCAGATATTTGAAATGTTCGGATATTTGAAGTAAGTCATTTTGAATGGGGTCTTAATCTCTTAACTATTTAATGCACAGCACAATTCCAATGAATATCATTATAATACCCAAAAACGGGGTTTGGATAACTGAGGGTCTACTGTATAGCAAAATTAAGAATGGCTGTCCAGAAATGCCGTAAATTGTCCATCCCATCCCACGGTCCCATGGGATCATGGGATTACATGGGATTGTCCATCCTATCCCACAGCCCCATGGGACTGAATTGCCTGGTCCGCATGCCAAGCAAAAACCACCACATGCTAGCATTTGTAAACTGATTTAAATGATTGTGTACATTCACTAGAAAACTGCACAGAATATAGACTATGTACACAGTCTCCAGTCACACGCACATAATATGCAAATGCAAAAACAAAAAAAATTAAAAAAAAAAAAAAAAAAATTCGGCGGTCACTCCCAATAGACAAAGCCAAGACACCTGTGCACTAAGCAGGCACTACAAGCTGTTTGTGCATGCAAAGCTCCTTGAGTCGGGCTAGGAACTCACAAGAGAACAGGCCATTCCTCACAGCAAGTGGTGTGGACAATCTAAGTCCCACTACTGTGTCATGAGAAAAGGTCTTGAATTTGCATCCTAGCCAATGCCAGGTACACAATCACAGCTGGATGAACCAATAGAGGGGGGGAGGGGGGGGGGGGGCAGAAAGAGTAGAGGGAAAGAAAAGTCTGTTAGAGTGGGCTTGAACTGAGGACCTACAGGTTCTGAGCCAAAGACACAACACCACACCCCACAACACAACTCATAAACACTCACACACACAATCCCACATATATAACTATAGCTAGGTGTGGAGCTGGAATGTGTGTACTTCTAATTGTGACTAGATATACTCTCATGCATATAAACTACACACATGCTACTACTACTATACATAAGTACACATCACACTCGCCAAATTAAAAAAAGAAAGAAAAACATCACTTCTTTTGTGCACACCAATCAGTCCTATATTATAAATAACTGATAGATGTCTCCAGCTGATTGGGACTTGATTACTTGATGGGAAGTAAAAAAAAAATACTCCACCTGCAAATAACTGTGGCTACTAAGGATAACTGCTAAGCTTACAAGATAGTTTGTCTTTTAGACTCTCACAAATACCTTGTGTCTATCCAAGGCGTCAAATATGTTTACAAATACGACACAAAATTATCACCTCCCTGAGCTCCCACTCAGCAAAAGACAAACACTAGAGAACACACTCCCTTATTATAGAGCGGCCTCCTGGAAAACTGTTCAATATGCATGTTAGAAAAATGGGAAGGTTGCATTGACTAATGGATTTACAAGTTAATTCGCACCATTAGAACACAGGCAAGACAACTCGCTGAGCAAAGAATGAATGCACTAATGACTGGACACTACACAACAGATACATACTTATCACTGGATGGACAACTAAATAACTTATTGTCATAGTACACAGTGATAGCAACACACACTACCAAGTTTACATCCACAATACACCCATCGAGTCATCCCAAGACTTCATCTTAATCTATACCTTCCTTTTCAGAGCCCTAGTAATCTCGTGTTAGTAACAACGACAGTGTGTATATTCTTGAATAATTCATGAGCTGAGATGTAACTAAACCAAGTGGTAGAGGATATAACAATGGATGAAAATATCTTGCACTACTCCATTGCTAATTTGCAAGTTTGTACGTACATCAACTGCCACTGTGTGGTGGGGTACTTGCTAGTGAAGTTCAATAGGCTACAATTTTTCAAAAAATCGAAATGACCATCACGAGAATTGAGTGGACACCACCAACAGTGCAAATACAGACCGAGAGATCAAGCCGCACAAACAGCAAGTACTGTGTAACTCCTGCACATGCCCATATAAGGTGTAAGGTTCCCTATTCAAACTAAAGAAATTCATCCCATTTGGCAAGAAGTACTACTCAATGCACAAAGATAAAAGTAAGAGGCTGTGAAATCGTTAATGGTTGTTATTCAGATGTCAGAGCAGAGTTGGCACAAACAAGGGACACTCACTTCTTTAGAAGTCATAGTTGTTGTTTTTTGTTGTCGTTGTTGTTTACTCATTTTTTTGTTTCTTTGTTTTTGCACACTTTATCCTTGCCTTCTATTGAATCAGAGAATTTCATCATAAATATCATTTTCAAGCTTTCACTATAACTGAAAATAATGTGCTGTACATTGTACACTATCTTATCTGCGACTTCCCACACCACACACTGACATGTGCACACACACTGACATGTGCACACATACTGACATGTGCACACACAAAATACATCCTACAGTATGTAAACACTTCTTCCCCACGACTGCATTCCTGAGCAGAATTTGTGATTCCATTCAAGAAAGCATAGAATCATCATAAGCACAGTCTTACAACCCTCACACCAAAATTGCGCTAAGAGATGTTGATAAGTTAATTTAATATCCTAATACCTGCGACTAAAAATGGCAAATACCACACAGAGAAGCAATGTCCCCAAAGCACACAGTGAAGCAATTTCCCCAAACCATGCAGTGAAGCAATTTCCTCAAACCACACATATCAGTGGTAACTACATGGGCTGGGGGGGTCACCCAATCACAACATCTTACTAGGTACTGATACTCCCTCTCTCACTCACTCACCTCAGAGACTGCTCAATGTTCTGCCACAAGTAGTATGTAGTACTATACATTACACTCAGTGCTGAGATTTGGTAGACAAGAATAAATAAGGTTTTCATTCGTTGTAAGTGGAGGGTTTTTTCTCCTTGGGTTTTTTTCTTTACAGATAACAGTGGCATCCGAAGCATTGAAAGAAGCACCAAACTGTCGTACTGAACAATTTAAGTATCTAATGTGCCAGAATTTTTAGTTTCGACATAGTCTTCCAGAAAAAGCTAGTCATTTTCTTAGCCATACACATGCATTAGTACTTCGTATCGTCCAATATTATCACTTTTTAATCACATGAGCAAATAATTTTTGCTGTCTATGGTAGTTTTGCTTTATGCCTAGTAGATTACGGAGTAATAAAATTGGAGTTTCGCATTAAAACTACTGGTGAGTGTCTCTTGCATGAAGACAGCATTAAAATCTACTATTCGTACTGCACAAGCATGTTATGAACATACTCATTCTGGATATATGCCAAATAAATCATTCTTACGGTGTGACAAATGAGCGATCTGTAATAGCTAGCTAGTGTGTAGCGCTGAGGGCTTGCAACTTGGGTGCTTCATTAACCCTCAGCGCGCATACGCGAGAGGGTTACAGTAGTCACTTTGTCTGTGTGTCATTCATTCACTGTGAGTGGCATTCAAGAACGGATCTCGAAGACAACGGCCTTCCAGGCTCTGAAACGATGTAGAGATAGAGAACTCTACAAAGTAAGTCCCTTTAATGTGCCATAATTTTTTTGTTTCGACTTAGTTTTCAGGAAAAAAGCTAGTCAAACTTCTTAGCCATATGATCGTTATGCTATTGTGCTACTGATAATATCCCTTTACCGGCACGTCATAATCACGTGAGCTGAAAATTGCTAGTGGCCGGCTGGCAGTGCTGTTCAATTGTCGCACTTCCCATGTGTAAGGAGCTACTGGTGAGATGAGTGTCGTTTGTATGTGTTAAGCTTCTCTTATGAAGACAGCATTAATGTCTACAGTTTCATTGCACTAGTTGCCTATTGACTTCCTCAAGCTTTATATATAGACGTGCGCAAACATACATATTGGCATATTCATATTGATACTACTGCAAATAATTATTTTTTAGTCTTTGTAATAGCTAGCTAGTGTATAGTAACGCTGAGGGTTCGTACCCTTGGTGCTTCAATTTTTTAGCATTACATAACGGGAATATGTACAAATATAAATAAAATCTGAGCAATTTAGAATAATCGTTGTTATTATACTTCGAATAAGTGTGGATGTAACTCACGTTTCATCACATAATGTGTGCACTCTGGTGTTATAAACTTCCATCACAATTATATGCAATGGTAGATACATACAGGGATTTTTTAGGCCCTTTTAGGTTACAATAGTAATGTTTCCAGCTGGCCTGATACCACATAGCTCTGGCCTGGTATTGCACATCTGAAGCTGCAACTACTAGCAAAAGGTGTACTGTTCTATTGTTTAAATGGGTGTGGTTATAGGTGTGGTAAAATGTGTTTGTTCTGGGGGGAGGGGGAGGGGGAGGTAGGGTAGACAGTTGGCTTTATCTAGTATAGCTGCTTTTTTCAAACCTATAGAGTGTATGGGCCAGCTAATAGTAGCCCCTAGGAGGAACCACTTACACACACACACACACACACACACACACACATTAGCTATTGATACAGTTCAATAAGGTTGACATTCATACATACCATAATTACAAGCACATGAAATGTGTGGGCATAGTTCATACACATAGACGTCCCAGTCAGACCTGGGAAATGTAAATATTTCTGATCATGTGGGATTTTGTGGGTAAACTATGTAATTAAATATATATACCATCTCTTTTTAGCTTATATTTCAAGAACAAGTGCATACTTAAACTTGTTGTATAGTGTTTTCTCCACTTGGGGTAAATTATAGGTGTATGCATTCTATCACACCTCAAACTGACCAATTATTAATACAGTCATTCTGTATATTAATTGCAAAGACTTGAAACTTAAGTGGTTATATTAAAATCTTCCCTAAGTTCTGCTCGTAATCCCTAAGGAAGACGATAACAAGAAGTCAAAGCATCGAATTATGATTCCACTTGGCAATAAATATAAACAAAATTTAAAACTTGTGTACATCAGAACTAAACCGGACTTCTCAACGCAGCATTAGAATAACACAGTGTAGAATAAAAGACACACCAGGAGACCCTAGTGTTACCAACCTAGGCAAATAAATTCTCGGGTGAGGTCATATTTACACAGAGATAACATAAAAAACTACCGGATAACTTTTAAAAACCATAACCAACTATTTGTAAACCTGAACTAACGAGAACAGTGTGTAGACGCTGGAAAGAAGAGTGCCAAGATGACTAAAAGATTATGAACAAGACACACACATACATACACATGTGTGCTCACACACATGCACATATTCACATGCACGCACACACACACACACACACACAGAGGAAGGGGGAGGGGATGGGGATGCTAGCACAATACACAACCACAGTTTCAGTCATCACAAAAAAAATTATGTATTTGAACTTTGTAGCACACAAAACAGTTGATAACTACACACCAAAGAAGTTTGACTTCAGCTCTCACTTTTTAACGGACATAGGACATCTTAGCTAAAGTAGTTATATTTGTTCTAACTTTAGTATATTTTCTCAGTTTTTATTCGAATGCACTAGTCTTATTAAATAAAACAAATAGACGTTTCGACCACTCTACAGTGGCCATCATGCAATAAGAAGGAACCATCAGATTGATTGGAGCAATGTGAAAGTTATAGACTGTCAGCAGAACTGGACCCAGAGGTGTTTGCTTGAATCTTGGTATATTAAAAAGACCAGCAACACAATCAACAGGGAAAATGGACCACTGCCTGAAGTGTACAATGCCCTTATCACCTAAGCCCTAGGGACAAGTCAAAAATAAACATGTTATTAAAGTAACACAGCATTTACATCCTAAGGTCATTCTTTTTTGTATCAAATATTACCATTACACTGATGATGGCCACTGTAGAGTGGTCGAAACGTCTATTTGTTTTATTTAATAAGACTAGTGCATTCGAATAAAAACTGAGAAAATGAGTATACCTAGTCACACAGGAATTTTTCGTATTAACTTTAGTATAGTGATTAAAACTGGCTACTATAAGTTGAAACACCTGTAAGTCAGTTTCTCAATGACTACAAAAACAGCTGCTATCATAGATACAATCGTGAATCTATGCCATACTCATTAGATTATATTTAAAAGACTCTATTGAAATTAATGTGTAAATTACTTGCTTACTTGTGCTGCCATCCTGCCAGTTACAAACGCCACTCTAAACTTGCACCGCCAACCAGAGAGCCAAACGTACAAACGGGGCTGGACGATTCGATCGGGCCCTTTAAAATACTACCTGAGAGCCAACCGTTTTGTACAAAACGGGCTGGACGATTTTCGATCGGGTCCTTACAAAAAAAAAAAAAGCGACCATTTACCACACATAAACCGTTATGCGCATGTGCAAAAAGGTGGCGCTTTGCGGTGCAATTTTAGGGAGCAAAACTTTAGAGAGGAGCAACTTATCCTATTAAGTGTTCACCCTAACTCAGTCGACACCCATTTGGCTTTGTCTTTTTGGTTGTCGAAGTTTTTTGCTCTGCTCTAGCTATGGAAGTCGAGATGGCAGAACCTGTATTGAATGGTACTGCTGGTAAGAGGAAAAGAACTCAATCTATGGAGGGAGGTGTAGTGGATCAAGACGTCATACGCAGGAGGGTGAGTTTTACTCGTATAGTTGTGCGTGCGGTTGTCTAAATAGTACTATTTCGGGAGGTAGAGCAGGGTTAGTATGGTTTACGCAAGCCGCATTTATTAAACATCTGTTAATTAATATCCCGCAATTACGAATAAATTTCAAAAGGAGTTTGTCCTAGGAATTTTCTAGTTGGGCGGAGCCCGACCTCTGCTGAAGGGAGAGGTCGGGTAACAAGCCTATACCCAGGTTTGTTCCCTGATGCTGCAAGGTACGTTGCAGTCCAATCAGATTGCAGTGTGGTTAAATGCTAAGGGAATTAGCTGACTCAGCAGGAACAAACCCGGGGTATAGGCTTGTTACCCGACCTCTCCCTTCAGCAGAGGTCGGGCTCCACCCAACTAGGAATTTTCCATCATAATCTGCAACACTTGTTCTTTCCCTCGAACTCCTAATTTTTTTTTTCCTCTCTTCATCTTTTATTATTATTATGGTGGTCAAGATATTACTGTATATTGTGGAGTGTGTGGATAGTATTGTGTTTCAGGTCAGTTCTCTCAGGATGGGTTCCACTGCACCACTTATGTTTCCATGCTATGGTTACACTGCCCCTGAAAAGAAGCCCACTGAAGTGAAGCTGTTTTAGTGAAACCACATGAGTATGTCTCCAAGCTTGGTGTGCATTCGTAATATCTTGGTGGTGCATAGCTTCATGTAGTGTGAATGGAAAATGGCTGCTGTTGTCGACCGTTGTGGATAAACAAGTTGACCATGGATTCCTCCCTGGTCTGTTCTGCTGGTAAAGTATAATGCCTTGGTGATGAATTATCAAAAGGGGGATGGTGGACATAATATGGCCTTGTTTGTCAGAAGTAGAAGACTGGGTGGGTGCATGCATGTGAGGAGGACTGACTACCTTTTTAATGATACCCAACAACTTCATTGCCTTTATGAGCTTGATATTCTTTACAGCAATCCTTTTTTAACCCAGACTCCTGTATTGTAGCCCTAATTTCAAATGTTGAACCTGATGTAGTGCATCTTGGTGCTACTGTAAGTCCCTGCCTCAAATGTGCCAAATTTATGTTGCTGATGACAGAATGTGGCAAGTGCATGTAAAATTATGAATTTCATTTCTGATCATTGTGGTGTATGCTAAAGGGTTAGATTTCCCTTATGTGGTTATCAGTGAAAACTAGTGGATTATCAGAAGTGCTACAAGTGCTAGCAAACCACATACCTGTGGGCCCACAAGCAATTACTTCATTCACATGTGTTATCAGATCCATGGTTACCACCACACCACTGGACTCCCAAGAAGTTCTTACAGGAAAGCTAGAGATGCTATCTGGTTACTTTGCAACTCATTCTGATACTTTTTTTTTCTTCACTAAGTAGCCACTAGCACAGGTTTGTGTCTAGTTAGTGCCCTCTCTTGGCAGTGACTACTGATATTTGTGTCAGTGTCTTAACCAGTCAGTAAAATGTCACTACTATGCCTTTAGTTAAATATACCAGTTCATTTCACATCTGTATTTTTCCCTGTAATTTTTGTTGTTGACAAGTATGTTGCGGTGGAATTTTTTTTCAATTAAAATTGTGAAAAGCTTTGTGGGTGACTTCTCTAGAGTAGCGTACCATGTTCCTGCCTCTTAAGTCCTCCATGGTAGCCACTGCCACCAGAATCTCTGCTCACCCGGTCTGCTGCACTTAACTCCCCAACTACGGAAGCCGAGTTAAATAAAAAGTAAAACAAAGTAAAACAAATAACAGATGCACTACACTTATTACAAAACAATAGATTGACTGATTCAATGTCAGACTATTGGCTATATGCTAGCAACAGATGATGAAACACAGGAGCCATGATGTGAACATGGTCTAACTAGCTAGCTAAACATATGTATAGCTAGTTATAGTTATGGTGAGTTCATTTGGGGAAGTTCCCCACAGGCTTCTTTCTTTCCCTCCTTTTTATTTATTTATTTATTTATTTATTTATTTATTTTTTTTCACAACCCTTAGTGAACGAAGTAATTTGATTTTGTTAGTCGAGAAACTGAGCAAAAAACAGAAGCTGGTCTCCATATTGTTAACAAATTTTATTTATAAGCGCCTTTCTGTATTTTGGTAGAGAGTCATAGCAAAGCTCAGTGGCCCTTCACTCTTCATTGAAAAATGTGCATTATTACCAATGCCTTGTGAGCAGCATGAGTAATGGAAGAATGAAGGTGTGTCCCAAGGGGCTGGGCGTGTGCATACAGTGGAATCAATTGTAATGATTCTGTCAGTGGTGGGGAAAGACATGTTTCAATGGCTGTATTGGCACCAGTCGTCTGGCTCATCACAAGAAATGTTCAAAGATGACAGTAATTTAGTCCAAATATTTATTCAGCATGACTCAGGGAATCTGTTTGTTTTGTTGTTGTTGTTTCTTCTTCTTCTTCTTCATAGTCTTTCTTCATTGAAGTTCCTATTCGTACTAGACTGGTGTGGTCAACTTGCATGGTTCTCTTCTGAAGATGGTATTCTTAATGGCGTTGTACATTCTGCTTACGGTTCTCCCACTTAGTCAATTCAATCCCTTACCTCATTCTTTCGTGTCAACTTGGTGCAGTAGGGAGTCTTATGGTGACCCTACTCTGACCTTTTGGAACATTGAAAGTGTTGATAAGTGATAAATGTTTTGTAGTCACCTCCCGTATCTGAAGTGACCTTTATGTGGCACTTTATATTGGGAATATACATATAATATAGCTCATGACTACAAGATATCACTGTAGTGGTTATTATCTCTCAATAGAGATAATATTTGAGCCATAATAAAAATTATAATAGCAATTTTCTTTGATTGTGCGAGTTTAGTTTTAAATATACATTTTGGGCTGTATTAAACGTACAATAATGAACAATAATTTTGGTAACTAATGGTATACAGTATTGTCACATGATTTTTAACCTAAAGTTGACGTAAATATTGATTAATTCATTGCAGAATGGAGAATCTAGGGAAACACTGATGGTGACAGGTGGGTGTGGCTTCATTGCCTCCAACTTTATCCGCTACATCTTGGAGACGACTGACTGGCACGTGTTGAACTACGACTCTCTGGTGACCGGGAACAGAGCCAACGTGGACGTCTCTGACAGGTACACTCTGGTCGTTGGTGACCTCTGCAATGGAACTCTGCTGGACCGCACCCTCCGCCAGTTCAACGTGCAGCAGATTGTCCACTTTGGTGCACTCACTCACGTGACGGACTCCTTCAAGGATCCAGACGGCTACGTGAGAGCCAACGTCCAAGGAACGTTGAGTTTGCTTGATGCTGTGCGCAGGTACGGGGAAGTGAAGAGGTTTGTCCACATCAGCACAGATGAGGTGTACGGAGACAGCGGAATGAACGAGAAGCCCAAGACGGAGACGGATCGCCTGCAGCCCACCAACCCTTACTCCGCCACCAAGGTGGGAGCCGAGAAGATGGCAGACGTGTATCGGGTGTCCTACGACATTCCGCTGTGTGGTGTGCGCATGTGCAACGTGTACGGCCCCAGACAGACGCCCGACAAGGTCATCGTGAAGTTCATCGGGCTGGCCAGGGAGGGCAAGCCGTTCACTATCGAGGGGGATGGACAGCAGCTGAGGAGCTGGTTGTATGTGGAGGACGCCTGCAGGGCCATTTACACGGTGCTGCAGAAAGGTGTGGTGGGAGAGTTCTACAACATCGTGTCTTCAAACGAGCTGTCCGTGTTGGACACGGCACACCACATCCAGGAGGCTGTGGAGGAGAGGCAAGGTGAGGGTGTGTCCCTGTTGTTCTTTTGAAAATGATAAAAGGTGTTATTCCTGAGTGTTAGCTTGGACTTAAAGTCTTGATATTGTCTCACAAGGATACTGTTCTATTGGTTTTTTATTAGGACCAACTGTAGCGTGGTCTAAAGTATAGTATGTGCTCAATCGGATGTCCTGGCTATTCTATTATTTTTAGTTTGTTCAAAAGCTGTGTTTATTAGAAATTGATTGCCCGTTTGTATTATTGGTTCTTTTCGTTATTACTAAAGCATTCCATCTCAACTACTTTATCAATTTTAAGGTTACGGTATACAATTTGCTCATTAATTATTCATGAGTTACTGTTTTTGTTTGTATCATCCACTACACTTATTTTTATGAACTATGCTCCAAACATGAAATTATAATGTGTTCAAGTTTCTTTATTAGCTAGCTCTTGCTTTTCAATGAGCAGCCAGCAAGGCTTGACCGAGGACCCCCGGAGGCAAATTTTCGGCAGATTTTCGGTGTCAAATCTTGGCTTCATCATCACTCCTAGCTTTAGTGTGACAGCTCCCCTGGCTACTTTAGGACTTACTCGAGGGCCAGTCACAGCGATTTTGGCTCAATGGGCCATGGATCTCCAGATATTCACGATTTTGTGCCTTACAGACGCCATTTTATCTTGATCTGGGAGACAAAACTGAGATTTTCTCGACAACCGTCAGCTTTCTTCACAAAAACTTTTTGACTGGCCCTGCAATAATGTTCCTACAATTAGATAGTGCAGCCTATACGGCAGAGTTGTTGACAACCATGCTGTAATTTGACGCCGAAAATGTTATATTTGCAGGAGGTCGATCTTGGGCTGCCGATTCGCTATGAAGAGCTGACTACTAAAGAAATAGGAACTTTTAACAGCAAACTTTCATTGTTTTAAGTTTAGTTACATAAAAATAAGTGTAGTTGGTGATATAAACAAAAGTTGTAACTCATGAATAATTAATGAGCAAACTGTATACCGTAACCTTGAGACTACATGTATTATCAACTTGTACGTCTATGTCAATTCTGATTTAAAAAGTGTCACTATAATGCTGATTTATGCTGTTGTTTTTCGCGACTATTTTACTGAGTATCTAAACTCTCAGGCTCTTTCTTAGTCTAGAGCAGCATCTGATTTGAGTGTGGACATTACCTTTAAGCAATTTTTGAACAATAAATGTCTGGGACTTAGTAAATAGTGTATTATGAACTAAGGTGTACTTGGTTACTTCCTTGACTAGTTGTTATTTTTCACCTTCTTCAGGTAAGCCACCTGGTGAGTTCAAGACTGTCTCAATTCCTGATCGCCCGTACAATGACAGGCGCTACTACATGGACTGCTCCAAACTCAAGAATGACCTGGGATGGTCACAGCTGGTGGCTTTTCCCGAAGGCATCAAGAAGACAGTGGCCTGGTACATGGAGAACCCAAGCAGGGATCCAGATCGCCTCCGAGTCTTGGTTTACGGGAGCAAGGGGTGGATTGGGGGACAATTCATTGACATCTTGCAGAGTCAGGACGTAGAGTACGTGATAGGAAAGTGCCACATGGGGGATGCCCCTGATCGCGATATAGAAGACGAGATTCTGAGAGTTGCTCCCACTCATGTGGCCTCCTTCATAGGACGCACCCACGGCCCTGGCAACAACACCATCGACTTCCTAGAAGGAGGACCCGACAAACTGACTATCAATCTCCGTGACAATCTGTTTGGTCCCCTCCTCCTGGCAGAGCTGTGTCGCAAGTTCAACATCCACTACACCTACATAGGAAGCGGCTGTCTCTTCACGTACACAGACGAGCATCCTTTGGGCGGAGACCCGTTCACCGAAGACGACATGCCTAATTATTTTGGCAGCTCTTACTCTGTGGTAAAGGGTTACACGGACCGTCTCATGCACCACAATAACAATGTGCTGAACATACGCATGCGCTTGCCCGTCTCCAACGAACAGAATGCTCGCAACCTCATCACCAAGCTGGCCAACTACCCCAAGATCATGAGCATCCCCAACTCAGTGACAGTTCTTCCTGAGCTTCTGCCAGCCATGCTAGACCTGATGAAGAGGCGCCATGTTGGCACTGTCAATCTGGTGAACCCTGGGGCCATCACCCACGAGGAGATTCTAACCATGTACAAGAAGCACGTGAACCCATCTCACTCGTACGAGATGGTAGACATGAACGACCCGAGCGAGTTTGCCACAGGTCTGAAGAAGAAGCGCAGCAACTGCTACTTGTCCACAGATGTGTTGTCGGCCCTGTGTCCACAGGTCACCAGCTCACAGGCCAGCGTCGAGAACGCCATCAGAGAAATGGGAAAGAAATAGAAGAGCCTATGAAGTTATAGAACTTATTTGAAATACATGTATTTTTGTGGTAGCATACAGTAAAACATACTGTTTTTTTTGTTGTTGTTTGTTTTTTTACTTTAAAAACTTACTTTTATAGAAACTAATTTTAATGACAACGTGACATTGGTGATCATTTGGCACAAGGTCTGGCTATGTATCTCTAAAAATAGATTGCATTTTCTCGGGTAATTTTGCTACAACCTTAACATTATTTTGATACGTTTGACTGCATTGGAGCGTATGGTAATGCATAAGAGTGGGGAGAGGAATCTGTCTGGATGTACTGTGGAACCTTTGATTGTGAACTCTGAGTGATTTCATGAACTTTCTACTTGACCCCTGCAATAAAAATGTGTTACGTTTACAACCTCTTATATAAAAAATAACTTATGATTTGTGAACTGAAAGTCTTGATCCCAGCTGTTCTCAGTTCAGAAGTTCCTACATATTATGTTTAAAAAATTGTTAGTTCGTTTCACAGATGATTGTCTATAAAATAACTATAGTTGTGATACTATTGTCAATGGTATGGACAGTGTGTGTGCGTGTGTTAAAACTGAGCTAGTTCACTACACCACCCAACAGTCCCCATGAATAGTTACTGTGCTGGTTTTGTGCCCACTAGTCAAACTGGTGTGACTCGTCGTTTGACTTCCTGCATCTTCTGCAATTGGTGACAATCGTCTAGTTCTAGTACGTGGATTAAAATTAAATTTTGGTGACTTGACTTTTGCTCTCTCCCTTTCTGCCATTCGCTCCACTGCCTCTGTCTCACGCAAGTGGGTCACATTCCTGCTGTCCATGGTAATACTTGAAGTGTAGTCTTGGAGAGCAGTCATCACCGTGGTAACAAAGTGGTGACTTCTCATGCCTCCGTCCACGATAATGACAGACATATTCTCACGAGGAACAACAGTTACATCAAATCGCTTTCTTTGTAGCCGCCTGTTGTATAATAACACCAGCCATTAATTTGTAGATTTAACAAACAAGAAGTATTATAAACAGTACTGGCTTTTTCTTGCTGTGTTACAGTTTGCAGTGTACTATAGTTTCGTTATGAATAAGCAATGTATTAATTTCAGCTATTCATTTAATGTTATACAATAATAGCATTAAAATTGTATTTGAGGTCCTAATAGGCTTCCTCGAGTGACTTTACATGCTGAATGATAGTGCTGGTGCTATACAATATTAGTCAAAGCAATAACAACAATAGAGCTCTAAATTAAAATAAATAAATAAAATAAACAAACAACACCTATGTATACCTTTTCGGTTTTTCTTGTAAGTGTAAAATTTTCCCAGGAAGAAAACATAATAAGAAGATTTTTCCTTCATCAACGTAACAGTGCTTCTCCATAGATTCGGACAATGGAATGACTATTCCATTCGATATAGAATATCTTCTAGGCCTGGGAGAGACAGAAGCCCTAGCCCTTGCCCTTTCGAGGGAAACTGCTTTCTGCAGTTTTTCAATAGTTGGTGGTAGTGAAGAATGAAATATTGCATCTCTTCTGGATGCTAGTCTACAATAGTTACAAAAATATTAATCAGGCTTATTCATTGTTTCCACCTCTTTTTGTATTCACAACCATACCTGCTAAATGATGTGCAGCCTCATTATGTTACAAAATGAAAAATTTCATAATTATGAGTTTTCAAACAAGTCTGGTGCTGTGAACGCTTAAGTTAAAGCATTTCATTATATAATAATAACTGGGCTGTGTAGTGTGTGGTGATTGCACTAAAAATACCATTATTACAAAACACTCTAGCATTAGTCTGTGTTAGCATTCTCATGTCCAATATACGTAGGCAAGTACACAAACACACTCATGCACATGCACACACATACATACACACATGCATAATAGAAAACATCAAACCTCCCTTACCATTTCTATGTACAACACAGCTTAAATGCATCACTTCTTGTACCTTTCCAAGCTTCACGAAAAAACTATACCAACAAACCTTGTAGAAATGGCAGGAGTGTCTGAGAAAACCTCATCTCTAATGTCAGCAATTGTCTGTCCTTTATCAAATATATTGTATTCATCATTTCTGCTCCATTCTTCCTCCCTCCCACCATCCTCAATACCCACAACTGCTTCACGTCCTTTGCTACAGAAGCAGCAGCAGCAACAATTCTTGTATTCTTCTTTTCTACCACACAGTAGCACCTGCCACTGGAATTGAATGCATGGAGTGGTGATCATTTTAGCAGAGTAATCGAACCTGAATATAAGAGCTTACTATAGGATATATTATCAGGGTGAGTGAATTCTCCTTTAAATGTATTAAACACAGATTGCATCCAGCATTTTATCAGTCAATTAATAATTTGCCTCTCTTGCTCAATTTATATTACATGAGCCCATGTACTTATTATTTTTTAGTTTGTTTTTAAAATGGCAAGGATGTTCTTCAGTATTACGTATTGTCACATACCTTAGGTAAGGTTGTCTTATTCAATATGCTTCGAATGCTCTCCTTTAAATGTAGTAGACCATGAAGAGACAGACTACATGCACACATGTACATACACCAATCATTCACATAATTATCTAACGGTTAACTATAAAGTCACATGCTCAGTTTATGAGATGTAAATTTTTTTCAAATCTTCTTTTCTTTTATTTTCCTACAATATTAATTAAATCATCATGAGTATTATAATTGGGGTAAATTATAGGTGTATGCATTCTATCACACCTCAAACTGACCAATTATTAATACAGTCATTCATATTAATTAAATCATCAGGAGTTATAAAACAACCCCAATGATGTCTTGAGCATTTCAAACATTTCAAGTAATGAAGCTTATTATGCAGACGCTCAATTATTATAACACTTGTGCATTGTATTCATGAATAATTCACGAGCTTCAGTTTGGTAAAGCATCATCATTACATGGATGGGTACAGTGTCATCACAGTCAGTAGAAAGTGATTAATTTTAATTAAAAAGCTGGTGTAATAGACGAGGGAAGGTGGCAAAAGTATGAAAGAGAAGGCAAAAAAGACTAATGGTACCTAAAAAGCGAGTAGAATCGGCGAGGTATGCGACATAGATTTAAAAAAGAATGGAAGAGGAGGCAAAAAGGCAAGTGATTAATTGTAACTAAATAAAAAATGGGTGGAATTGACGAGTAAAAGTGGCGTCAGTTTCAAAAAGGAAGGCAAAAGTATGAAAAAGAAAGGCAAACGCTTAAAAGTCTACAGTCGATAGTAGGACAGAATAAGTTTCAGAAGCAGGAGAGGTAGACAAACGAAAAAGGTCTCTCCAATACTCAATTCAAGAAAGAGCTGAAGAAAGGAAAGGTGGGGGACAAGAAATGCGAGATGGTTCAGAAAGAGAGCAGGAGAAGGAAACTTATCTAACCAAGGTAGTGCAGATAACTGAGCATAGATAAACACTTATGCTATTTGCAATACGTCAAGTGCCACTGTGTGGCAGGGCTTATATTAATAATAATATTATTGATCATTAACAATGTAATAATTACCGTGGTATCATGTCGTTGCCAAGGACAACTGAAGTGATAAAGGCACTGGACTCTTCTGCCAGACTAAAACTACAAAATAAGAACACCTTTAAAAAACAGAACAAGTGAAATAAATAGAACTTGTCCAAGCAACCAAAAAGTTCACGATTTACAAAAATGCTAACGCACACTTATAGCCAGTTGTATAGGCAACCATCTTGGCCACTTCAGCTCAGAGGTTGAGTTATTGTGAGTAAAGCAAGCAGCTGAAAGTATGTTCCAGCAGCAAAAACACTTTTTTAAGCGGAATTGCATTAGCTGTCATAAAATTTAGCTACTTCCTATCTCAGTTTTCCAAATAGTGTCATCTCCAGCACTGTCTTTATTTCTTCTTATAACATGCAAAAAATGATTCAGAAAATAATAAAATAGCAAATGATTATTTGAAATTATTTGTGATTCCATACTGGAAAGGATATCTACTATTACAAGACAATGCCGAATGTAATTATTTAAAATAATAATTGGTAAAGGTAGTCAAGCACTATTATTAGACTTTGAAAATAAGCATGTTAGACTATACTACGTAACCACTAAAAATTATTATTATTTTTTCAGTTGGTAGTTACCTTAGAATTCCTCCAGGTGGTGAGTAGGCAAAGCATTTCAACAGAGTATTGGAACACTGTAGCTCTTGCTGGATGAGAATGGTCAGAACACTTGCCACACCTCCTCCCAGAGAGTGGCCAGTAACTACAATACCATAATCCTGGAAAATAATATAATAATTTCAAACATCAAATATATACATAGTCATTTGAGGTGCTACAAGAAAAAAAATAAACTTTAGTTTTGGAAGTGTAAAAAATAAAACAGCTGCACAAACAGGTTCCTTGGCTGGGTTAGGGGTTAGTGGGAATGAGGGGGGGGGGGGGGGGGGGGGGGGGAGAGGAGAGACAGATGAGAGGGTTTATTATAGTCCCGTATCCATATGCTCTCTGTCTCAGCATTTGTTTATTTGTTTAGTCTATTTATTCATTCACATTCCTTCAATTTTTTTTAAATCTATATTTGTGACCGTCTACAGGAAAATCGGGCACAACGCGGCCCCAACGAAAAATTTTTTTTTTGCACTTACACACTCCTCGGCAAGCAGATATTAAGCTCTCCAAGTTTTATCGCCGTAGCTTTAGCCATTCCTGCTATATATCACCGAATCGTTCCCTTCGTTAGGCTTATTTAATACAATTTTAAGAACTAAATAGATCTTTTTGCGACGTCTACGCATGCTGCGTTGTGCCCGATTTTCCCGTAGACGGTCACATTTATTTATTTTATATTTATTGGTATCACATCATTCCTTTAACCCTTTCACCTGTGAATTATTTTCAGGCAGATGATCTTCAAGTTATATAAAAAAAAATCATAATAATAATATTAATGGCCACTTAGCTGCAGGTTAGGTGGGGTTAATCCCAGGCGGGAATTCCTACACATTGGTAAAGGGGTGCTGGGTTTTGGTGGCCCAGCATCACGTGGGAGCACAGAGCGGGTGCGCATTAGTCAGTCGGTCAGTGCACGTGGAGATAACATTTACACAAGGTAACAAACAACTTCAGGTAGGCAGCTCTCTGGTTTGCCGTGATAAGGTGTGCCGGCGGGATTAAAAGGGCTTGCCCTGCCCCGTCAATTAGCCCCAATTAGCACATGTTGATTGGGGGCGGGGTTCCCGTTGGCCACCCATGCCAAACAACTCAGCAAATAGTGCTGCGGACTCAGGGAGTACACATAGATGGTGAAGAAGGTAAGTAGGTAATGGGGTAAGTAAATGGGTAGTTAGAGATAATGGTGCCACCCACCTAGGCGTGGGTGCCATGCATGGGGGGTGTAATGGTTGTAGTGTAGGATGGGAGCCATAGGATTAACCAACCACTAATATGAGTTATAGATTTGCCTAGCATCAAACCACAACAATTTAATTAGCACTTTCGGTTTTTTTTGTTTTTTTGTTTTTAAGTATTTAGCTATCAAGTACAGTAGGACCTCAGAGTTACGGAACCCTTGGGAAATGGAGGTTTCCGTACCTCTGAATTTTCCGTAACTCTCAAGCCTTCAATGTTTTACATCTATATAAGCATTATAACTGTGTATGTTCTGCTATCACATCTTTATATATATTTTTGCTTTGCAGATACAAGCTTTTCAAATATAAATGGGAAATGGCTAAGTTAAGTAATAGTTAGAGCATAAGAGCTTAGGTACTGGTGGATTTAGTGCACTGAAGCCCAAGGGCCATAGGCCCGAGGGCTTTGTGCACTAAATTCACCAGTACCTAAGGGCATGCTCTAACTATTTTAGATCCCGTTTACCCATGCCCAGTTTCCACTAGCAACTTTGTTTATCAGCATTTTCGCAGAAGTTGTATAATCACAGAATTATAACTGGAAGAGATGTAAAAGAGTTATTATGAGCATTATAATTAATAAAAAAATTATACAAATGCCACAATATGATGACAAAATGGCTGTCAAACAGAAAGTCTTCAACTCTGTCCGCATCAAATTGAGAACCCATAACTGCCGTGTCAGCATACTGAATGTTCGACATCATGCAAGGTATTACAGTATTTTAATATTATTTCATTTCCTTTAATTTATTACAGTAGCTAGTATTCAGAAGAATCTAGCTATCAGTCCAATTTCTACGAGTATAAGTACATTCTGACTATCTGAGTTACCAGTAGCTTTTGACAACAAGCACTCACAGCTACTATAAATGGCCAAGTTTTTAAAATTAGGTCTGGTAAAGGGTCTCATTACTATAGTAACCTTTCGCCATAATGCGACTTGAAAAAACAAGAAGTTCTAAAGAATTAGCTATTGGTTTTAAGACCTAAGTGTGTCTTTTTACATTTAGAAACAACCTAATACAAATGGGTAAACAATTATTAAATTTCCTTGAATAAGGGATCATCATTAAACCGAAAGATTCCGTTTAGTGGAGGTATGGGAAGGGGTAGACCACGACACAAAAACGCGAGAGTCAAAGTACATACATACGTCCACACACATATACAAACAGACAAATATCCCCAATTTTCAATTGTGTTACCCGTGTTAGTATCTCGCTTGTTTCGCTCACTCGCCAATTATGTAATATTAGTGAACAATAAAATAAGTGAGTTCATGAACTTACTAAAGTATGTCACCAGTCAATATGCTAAATAAACCTGCTAATGGCCTGTAATCAAATTCTGATGATGGGATAGCTTACTGCTATAACAGTGTGTTACTTAACCACCTGTTGTGGTGTACCCTTACAGGATGTAGAAGCAGGTAAAATAAACTGGTCATGGAAGGTTTAGTGTAACTCAACCAAGTAAGCCAACAGTTTACCTATAGTGGTTAGGGAGTAGCTGGTAGTGCATTCTTGATAAGCACAGTGGTATGGCTTCTAGAGTATCTCAATGCACTTTATAAACCTGGTGCTATTTTATTAGAAGTATTGAATAACCTCATCACTATTAGTTCGAAGGGACTAGACTAAAGCTTCAGTAATGGCTGATCCTCTACTAGATATGGTTGCACCCGAATTGGAGATGAAATCTCAACTTCATGTAATAATTGCTGGACTCCCTAAAAGTGGAAAGTCTACAAGTCTAAATAACATCTTTGACTTAAACTTGCCTACAGAACTCTCTGCTACCCAAGTGACTGATGAGATTGTGTCCGTCAACATAGAACAAAATGGTATCTCTTTAACAGTCACTGATACTCCTGGTTTTACAAATCCAAGCAAAAAAGTTCCAATACTTCAAACACTTAAAGCTGGAAAAAATACTTCACTCTTTCTCTTGACTCTACGTGTATCTTCAAGTAGCTGCATAAATTATGACTACCGCAATATCCTCAAAAATGTAACAGAAGTTTTGGGGCACAAAATTTGGGATTGGAGTCTTGTTCTTCTTACATTTAGTGATGATGCTCGTGAAAGTGAATTTCATTCTGATCAAAAAGAGAAGCACTATCAGGAATATTTGACACAACATTGCGTGGAGCTTCAAAAAGCATTAGCATATATTGGTGTTAAAAAGAATATCAACCCCTTCTTCGAGTATACTAGTGCTGACCAATTTGAAAACCAAAGTTTAGATGGAATCGTTGCCATACCTGTAGGGAAAGTTCCCAACATTTCCACAAAGAGGCTATTTCCACTCCAGTCTTGGAGCCATGAATACAACTGGACAGATCTTGTTTACATGGAGGTAGTGAAGATTAACAGAGAAGTCCAGCATAGGGAAGAATCGGAAAAGAACAGAAAAATCCAGGAAATTAACCAACAACGATTGGCTTTAATTCAGTTTAAATATAGTTGTTGCAAAGTAAAAGATATACTTGATGCAGGAAAGTCTGCAGGCATTGAAGGAGCTGCAGTTGGTACTGTCATTGGAGAAGTTGCGCTGGTTGGAGTTGGTGCCGTATTGGCTTATGCATTGGGTGGAAACATGAGCACAGGAATCGGATTAGGAAAATTACTAGGAAAACCTGTTGGAGCAGCCGCTGGAGCTTTAATTGTGGGTGGGACTGCCGCCACTGTGGTAGCAATCAAGTACCTTATAGACCAAAAAAAAATTAAGCAAATGGAACGAAAATGTCGTGATCGTGAACTTCAGAAGTGTAGCTAGTTTTTTACCTTTATGTCTGTGAAATCTGCTTTGAATTACTGATTGAAATCAAATTAATGTGTTGGTAGTATTAAGAATCGGGTTGTACAATAGGCTTTATTTATTAAATGAAAATTAATGAAGCATGTTGAGAATGCGTAATGGAGGGTTTGATGATATGTGTGTGCATATACAGAAGTAGTGTCGTCCTCAGGCTATTTTATATAATAAAAATCAGGCTTCGTAAACGTAACATCCACGTTATCAGGAAACTGGTTACTATGAAAAAATATGTGTGCAAGTCATACATAATAGCAATGAAAAGCATCATAGCAACCCTTTACACTTGGTATATTGTAAAGGTAGCTACGATATATTCCTCACACATTAGCAATTCATGGATTTGACAGAAAAGTACAGTTGTTCAAAATATGCCGTGGTACTTTACCAGTTATTGAACTATAGTTTTGTATTTCTCAAAAGCACATGGCAAGTCTTGAAAAAGAGATACCAGTAGGTAATCTCAGTCTATCAGAGTCTAAAAATGGAGGTGGCTCCTCTAAGTCCAGTAGTTCACCACTAGAACTTCGTGTAATGGTAGCTGGACCACCAAGAAGTGGTAAGTCCACTGGCCTCAACAACATCTTCGATTTAAAGCTTCCTGCCAAGCTTTGTCCTACGCCTGTCACCACAGAGGTCACAACTGTCAACACAACAAAGAATGGTGTCTCCCTAACAGTGACTGATGTTCCTGGACTAAGTGCTGCCAGCACTACAGATGATCACGTGGTACTTCGAGACGTGACAAATTTAGGGATTCAGAATACTTTTCTGCTCATACTTACACTGCCAGTTTCTCAGGGCAGTAGTATTACAGATGGTTATCAGAAAATTCTTGAGAATCTAACCACAATTTTTGGAACATCGATTTGGGATTGGTGTCTTGTTCTTCTTACTTTTAGCGATAAGATTCGTGAGAATGAATTCTCTAAAGATGTAGATGAGCAAAAATACTTGGATTATTTGAAGGATCATTGTACAGTGCTTCAAGAAGTACTAGTGAAGCAAGGTGTAGAAAAACCGGTCAAGCTTTTCTTTGAGTATGTCAGCTTCAAGCAATTCAGAGATCAAAAATTTGATGGAATAGTAGCAATACCAGTTGGGGCGGTCCCTGAAATATCTACAAAGAGGCTATTTCCTTTGCAACCCTGGACCCACCCATATCAATGGACTGATCTTGCAATGATGACATTGACAAAACTGAACAAGAATATCCCCCAAGCAAGTCGCCTGCGATCAGCTCTCATCCAGTTGAGGTACGGCCTTTTCACAGTTAAAGAGCAAGCTAAAGCAATAGGCAAGGCAGCAGTAGGAGGAGCAGCAGGAGGAGTACTTCTGGGTGGAGCCACTGGAGCAGGAATTGGCGGGGTCTCTGGGTTTGCAGCAGGACCTTTTGGTACAGCACTTGGAGTGCTGGTTGGTGGTGGAATTGGAGTGATTACAGGTGGAATAGTTGGAGCTGCAAGTCTGGCAAGTGGTGCAGTTGCAATTACAATGATCAACCACAAGTTAGAACTACAAAGAAAAGCTGCAAGGCGCTGAAGTCATTGTCTATCTTTGTTACTGGTTCTTTTATTTTAGTTTCAATGTGCAAATATTGACTAGAAATAAAATAAAATATGGAGTTTTGTTTACATCACAAGTTCGAGCTACTGAATAAAACAGTGAAACACTGAAACACTTTTACGTTCATTAGCTATTGATACTGCTTCTTGCATTTTGGTCTTTAATGTGTGAATATTCAAAAAATAATGGATAGAGTTTGTGAACTTAAGAGTCTACTGTGAGCCAAATAACAATAATTATTTTTAAAATCATTTTTATTGTTTTCTTTGAGTGTTGACTCTAATTGAAGTCACTGGCTGTTCATATGAAGTAGTCGAGTAGATATTACTACCTACGATATTTTAAAGTATACCAACAACTATTGATTTGAGTACCAAATAGTCAAATCAGAGAATAATTACTACGCTAAGAGACTAAACAAATAGATGCAGTTTTTACACAAATAAAATAGTTGGCAAACTTAATCTGGAACATACCTCAACTCCCTTCGACCTACCATAAAGCTACAATGGAGGTTGAGTTAGACAATCAACTGCAACTTTTAGATGTGATAGTCAAGCGCACCACCTCAAACTGTATCAAAACTGAAGTTTACCGCAGACCAACACACACACCAATCGATACCTCAATTACCGGTCATATCACTCTCCCCCATACACACACTGAAACTCCGTGCTACAATGATTTGCCAGGATGAGACCTCACTTACTGAGGAGATGAAACATTAAAAATCAGTTTTCAAGAGGAACGGATATCTGAAGACCATCAACAGAGTCTTTCAAACCTCAGAAACAGGACAAGAGAAGAAACAAGGAAGAACTGAATCAGAAAACAGCAGCAACAACAATAATTCCTTATGTCAAAGAGGTCAGCGAAACAATCAAGGGAATCTGTGCCAAACAAGACATCGAGGTGATCTTCTGCTCTGGAAGACTCACACACGTAAAGCCACAACCAGATCCGCCTAGTCACCCAGGAGTGATCTATAACATTCCTTATCTGGATTGTGACCGCTCCTAGGAGAGACAGGTCACACTCAGTGTCAGACTGACTAAAGGAACATCAGAGGAGCTGCAAGAATTTTGACACTTACAAGTCAGCACTTGCACAACACTCCTTAGAAGAACCGCACAGGACTTATTGGCAGGGAACCACTGTACTAGAAAGTAGGCAATACACATTAGAAGAATACCAAATTTTAATCAAGACCAGGGACTCAACCACTAGTCCAATATGGATGATCAAAATCATGTTAATACTTACCAAATTATTATTTTTTATTTTTAGTTATCTATTTCATTTATTTATTATTTTTTAATATTTTATTTCTCTTCTATTATTTTAATTTATTTATTACTTAATTTATTATTTATTTATTTTATTTTATTTAGTTATTTTAATTTATAACAAAGATACATTTAACACATCAATGGAACTACCATCATCTATTCAGCCTTTAGCAACAGCTCTTACTCATCTCTCTGCATCAGCATCTTACATAATATATATATATATATATATATATATGTGACCGTCTACAGGAAAATCGGGCACAGCGCGGCCCCGACGAAAATTTTTTTTTTGCACTTACACACTCCTTGGCAAGCAGATATTAAACTCTCCAAGTTTTATCGCCGTAGCTATAGCCATTCCCGCTATATATCACCTAACCGTTCCCTTCTTTAGGCTTATTTAATACAATTTTAAGAACTAAATCGATCTTTTTGCGACGTCTACGCATGCCGCGTTGTGCCCGATTTTCCCATAGACGGTCACATATATATAATTATATATATTATATATATAATAAATAGTACTTATTACATGAGTCAAAGTGTGATATGGTGAAAGATTTCATGAGCAGGCTAATTTATTTTCAAGAGCCAAAGTCAAGTGAAAATAAAGCCTGAGAGTGAAATATCTAGCCATATCACTCTGATGAGTGTAATAAATGGTTTATTCCACACTAGATATCTTCACTGAAGTAGTTTTTTGATAACTCAAGGTGTAAAGTTGGCGAAAACTCACTAGGGGCTCCCCACAACCCCTGTTGATATTATAGCAGCTGCTCTAACCTGGCTGGGTAGGCTCCACTAGAGTAAAGGTAGCTGTATAAACCCAGAAAACTTGTAGCCAGGCCCAGTTGCTATAACTACTCTGGTAATGAGCTTGTGTAATACAGCCATGAGATAACACTTTGTGATATTGTGAGATAGGGTCTTGTACCTAAAAATATCATTGTGAAGGTTTCTAGCATGGAATAAATATATATATCAGCCATCACATGGTCATCAGTTATTTAGTTGTAATTCTGCCAAAAGAAGATCCAGGAACATCTATAGATCGAAACTTAGTGTTTTGAAATAAAATAGTATTAAAATAAAACACAGTGCATGGCTTGTTCACCTTCTAGTTACAAATCTGAGCTTCAGAGCCTCGTACCATAAAAAAATTTTTTTTAGTTGAACAACACTCAAAGTTAAGTGTTCCCGGCAGCCATATTTTTAAAAATATTCTAAAAAATAAAATACTGATGCTTTCATTTCAATTTTTATTACAGGAAGTGCTACGTCACAACAATGTAAAAACAAAAAAATTATATATTGGATAATCGATTTTTTTTTTAATCGGAGAAGTGCTGACTTAACGATCAGCACCATATGGCACTTATGCCAGTGAATGGGTTAAAGAAAATATTCCTCCCAAAGAACTTCCAAAAAAGCACATTCTATGAATTCTTAGGTATATAAATATAAGGTATATATGTGAAACAACTAGAATGCTTGAGCAGATAGTGAAAGAACATCAGGATGCTTGTAAGAGAGGTGATGAGGTTTCAGCCATTGCTGAATATGCTTGGCATCACCCCATTAAATGGGATGAGGTAAGAGTTGTAGACAGAGCTAGTAAGAATCATGAGTTGGAGATCAAGGAAGCTTTACACATACAGATGACACACCTGACAACAAGTTTAACAGAGACATAGGTTTAGAGCTTCCAGGATGCTGGCTGTCCACGCTGCATGCAAATCACCCTCCGGGATATAATAAACAGTAAGCATACTTCACTGACACCTGAAGACGACTTCAGAAAAGAAGTCGAAACGTCAGGTTAAGTTATAATTAACAATATTGGTTGTTAGAACGAGAAAAATTTGCTATTATAAAGTATGATATATTTTATATGGTTTAGAGAATGTTTACTTGATGGCTATTTATTATCTTCATTTAATAATGACATGATTCAAGGTAAATTGGTTACAATAAAAATTGCTTAGTCTTAGTTTCTGTCATCTACTCTGCTGGTAGTCCTAAGTAAAAATAACTTCTGGTAGAAATCTAGCTTCATGGTTAGTGTTGTATTTAGTTGACTAAAACTAAAACCAAAACTGCTTAGTTTTGGGGTATTTTACTCTTGGTAAGAAAACTAAAACTAAGCTGTAGAGAACATGAAAAAATTAAACTATATAAATATTTTAGAAAACAGCAAATTCGATAATAACTAAAGCTACTAGCTGCTATAGAAAGGCTACAAAATTGTTCTGTGTGCACAAGAATGAATAAGTGACTTGTTGACCCTTTTTCAATTAATTTTTGATGGAATGTATAACTGTAGCTGCCCTCCCACAACAAGTTGTAAGGGCTGAAATAATACCAGCAGGCAAGTGAGGCTTAGCAGTGATAGACTTAATTATCATTTAGAAACTATGGCAGTAGGAAAAATTATCATCACCATTGTCATGCCCACTTACCAGTCAATCTATGGCAGTCTATAGTGCTTCAACTAATACAGCTCTTTTATATATGCCAACTTACTGGGTAATTTTTGAAGGGTTCATGGATAAGGTTATGTTCCAATAACTTGTTCATTATGTTCAATGCAGCCTTGTACATTCCCTAAAAAATGAGTGGAACAAATTAAAATTACTTTGACGAAGTGTGTATATAACATGTATAAAGACATACATATTATACACATAAATATACATATTGATTATACATTGGATATTTTCCTGGAGTATTTCGGCATTATGTGAGTGTTAAAAATTTTCCATATTGAATAATCACTCCAAAGCGCCCGTTCGTAGTTTCGAACTACTGAACTCTTAGAAGTATAGTAAAGATATCTCTGAATGACAAAGCTTCTTATTTTATGTACACTCAAACCTCTCTTATCCGGACAGTCTGGGACCAGGGGTGTCCGTAACTAAGAAATGTCCGTAACTCAGAAATACTTAATTTATTCGGTGATGAACCGTGTAAACAATTAATTATTTGATAATTGAAGTAGTATATTACTTAAAATTAACAAAAACACCTGTAAATACATGAATCAATTTATTTAAAATATGAAGTGATTTTAGTTTGCTTCATAGATTTCAAGCGACGCTGAGCTGCATCGTCTCTCCAACATTTTACCAGCATAAGATGTGCAGGGTGTGTATTGCCTTTGGACTCCAACCACTTCAAAGCAGTATCGAAAGCAGCACAAGCTTGCGATGGAGTAACTGCATTTGAAGAAGCTTCGTCTTCATTTTCGGACTCAGATTCTTCTCTCTCTTGCAACACATCTTCTACAATTTCTTCATTGTTCATGTCCAAATATCATTCACTGTAGATTTTGGAACACCAAACTGTCCAGACACTGCCTCACTGACTTCCCTTTCTTAACTTCTGATATTATATCTCCAGCTTTCTTTCTAGAGTTAAAATGCTACGCTTGCGTTAGTTACCGCGACCTTGCCTCCACCACCGCTGGTCGTTGAGTTCTTAGAAGAACTAGCAGCCCGACTGCCTTTCAAAGAGTTTTGAGAAGAACTAGCAGCGGCGCCGCCAGTCAACGAGTTCTGAGAAGAACTAGCGGTAGACGCACTAACTGCCTGTTGATTTCCCTGCTCCATCTCCGCACACAACGCTACGATCGAATACACTCGAAGTGCCACGCGCGAAATATTTTCCCGATTTTATTCGTTTAATTTGGTAGCTTTCCGACTACACTGACGATCCGTACGCAGTCAATAATTTTAGTTTGTGTCCGGTAGACAGAGGTATCCGTAACTTAGACGAACGGATAAGAGAGGTTCGAGTGTATATAAAAATGGGAAAGAATGTGAATGCGGCAGATTATCTTCTTCTAGCAAGAAGCTAGGGAAGGGCACATATACATGATTCAGGAAAAGGGTAAAAAGAGTATAGCTATATAGGTGAACATTAGATGCCTCATTCAGGCCTATTTTCTTAAAATCAGTCTCATATATGATTTTGTAAAAGCTTTGTAGTTGTGTATAATAGTGCTAAGGATTTTCGCCTTAGGTGTTTCATGTGTTGTTGAATACAAAATTGCTGATGAATTTTTGTTACAATTTTTCCTAAAAGAGATTTTCATCTAATATTGGGAAATTTTCACTTTGCAAAAGTTAATATGGTCTTGATATAATATGCTATTTTGTATTAGTTAAAATTGTATAGACTTTGTTGTTTATACTATTGTTCTAAACTGACTAAGCATTTAAACTATTTTAACATGGAGTATATTAAACTTACGCCATGGATATATCCTTCTTTCCCACCCCGCATCTTCAATTTAATTGTTGAGAAACTCATACAAGTCAAGACATCCTGCAATAAGAAATTAGCTGTTGGTAAAGGATGAAACTGTAGTAAATATAAACTTACTTTGAATGACATACTTCCTCTAATGCATATGACGAGTGCTTTCATTTTATGATCCATGCTCACAATATATGGTGCAAGAAATACCTACAGATAATTTACAATAATTTAATGACTTAAAAATACGCAAACTGGTTGGTAGCACTAATACTTGCTCTCACTACTTACAGAATTATCAAAACTGGCAAACAAAATATCTTCATTGGGAATTCTTGTGGTCTTCCTGAATGCAGCAATGTTGCACATGCACCAGTTGTCTTTAAAGAACTTCTCTTTATCTGCATCATCTTGGTGACTGTAATGAAACATTTCAATGAACATTTTGACCAGTATAGCTATTGTATTGTTTGTTATACTTATTTGAAATCTTGTAGTCACAACAAAGAATATGTAATTTATTTAGTGCGGAACCAAACTCAGTGTAGATCATCTAGAAGAATGTCTATGTAAAAAGCTACAAAGCAACTGATAATATGTTTTGGCAGAGTTCAATCCTAATTTGGGAACTATATTCAATTTACAAATGAGACAGAAAAGTCAAGCTATTTTTATGAGACACTTGCTTTTTAATAAATTTCAAACAGTATGTGGAACTCACCATGTGACAGGACATAGCAAGTGACACATGCCACACAACTTGTGGCTATCAATGTACAGTGGCCATCCAAAGACACCCATGGCATATTTTATGTAGTACACCATATCTTCCAGAAGGACCTGATTTGACTGGAATAATAAATATCATCAATAAGGCCTGCCAGATGCTCAAAAATTTTAGAATTACTCTTTTGTTATTCTAAAAAAATCGTGCTATTATTCCAAAGGAAGAGTATATTAGTCTACAAATTTTCTTATTATTTTCTTGTTATTCCAATTAGAAATATGTGAAATAGTGTTGATTGCAGTAGCTAGCTGTATAAAGTTGGTATGTTATGAAATGAATGAGTAAAACTTGAGTCTCTCTTATACTGAATTACTCACTATAGAGGAATCAATATAGCTAGCTATTCCAGTAAAACCCTTGAAACACCCTGTAAAAATGTTCAATGATGGAAGAAAAAAGATATGCTCTGCTGTAGCTGAAAAAAGTTCATTTACCAAACATTTGGGGGGAAATGTGAATTACAGCATTATAACCCTCTCACCGGCAGATAAAATTCAGTTATTTATTTTTTCTACATGAATAATGTTTAAAAATAAATATAAAATCAGGAGTTCAAAAAAGTACCTAGCAACCATATATCACGTGAAAGTACATGTATTGTTCAACATTTTTGGTCAAATTTGGTTGCTTAGCAACAAACCACAAAGTGGTTTTGGGACCACAATGTAACTATATCATCATAACAAAGTGATCTGTATGCTTCCAGTGCAATATTAGCAATTGTTTGTGCGTGATTAGATATTTTTTACTGTTATAATAGACAGTTATCTCAGCCAGCAATGCTGTTGCTCACTGATGACACCAGAGGAGGCGTGACTGTTTGCTGGGCAATAGCTGGGCAGAAGAACATCAAGAATACAAGAATATTTTACTAACAATTCCAGTCCTCTGCACACACTCACTCCTCTCTCTAGCCACATTCTTACTCATACTCTTCCTTTTTCATCCATTCAATACTTTGTCAACCTTTCTTCATGCTTTCAGCATAATCAGTATTACCATCATCTCAATATTCAGACCTTGCAGAAGTAGAGACATCATCCTTTGAATGAATAGGAAGTCCAAAGTAATTCAGAGAGCAAAGGTGGCTAAGTCAAATCATTACTCATTGCTGGGAGTTTGTAAGAAAAGAGTTTACAGCTGTGACCAAATTAGCGCCATATTCCCGGGAAAGCTTTTGGGCATAATAAAACTTACCGCCATGTTCCCGGGAAAACTATTTCTTACTTTTTTCCTCCAATACTGCGTAAATAGCTGCTTTTCTTACCTGGAATATCAAGTTCCATATCCTCTTTGACATTGCTGCTGGTATGTTCGCTACCTACAGTGCTCTAGTAGCTCTCAAGTTGAAAACTAGTAGTTTCCTCAACCGGTAATGAAATGATAGCTTTAGCGAGCAAGTCCAACTCTCTATTCTCGACAGTAGTACCTCTGCGGTAGCTATATAGCTCCTGTGCCCCTTCCCTCTCACGTTCGCATTCGAAAACGTCGTCGCAGACAAGATCCACCGCCTCAGTTGCAGACAAATTTATCGCCATTTTTCGAACTAACGTTAAGTTTATTTTTAGCCCGACTACCTTAGTTACGTAGTAGCTATTTCTATTCTAAAAATACATGCAATAGAACAACACATTAGCCGTGCTCTGGACGCTGCAGCTAAGCTTTAGCGTCTATCGTTTAGGGGAAAAATATTTTTTCCCGCATTACGTCATCCTTGAGCGCCTATAGGCGCTTGTGCCGGTGAAAGGGTTAATATGCTCAGCAGTGGATGCACCTTCTCTTACCTTCAAATTCGTAGGTCGGCTGGTAATAATTTGCATTTTTTGTCAATTCTGATGCAGTATGGTTGTTGAGAAGAAGAGAAACATTTAGCATAATTTACGAGATGACTTGCTAATTCTGAGCCTAAGCTGACAGCTCTCCCAGCACTTCAAACTTTTATTTTTATTTTGGAAGTACAATAACGGAGTGGCCAACACAAACTCAGCAGTTGTATTATTCTCATTTCCCCTTTATTATTCTTTTAAATGCTCATATTATTCTATAATTATTCCACTATGCGTTTCATGTCTATTATTCCAGAAAAAATGCTATATAGCATATTCTGGCAGGGCCTAATCATCAAGAATACATCATATTATATCTTATATTTGATATTTTGTACACTCAATCTTCTCTTATCACACCTTCATTAGGACCATAGGGTGGCCATATCTTAGAATGGTCCCTAACTCCAAATACAGCATGTTTTTGCTATTTAATCCCCTTGCACATGCATGACAATGTAAAGTCAAGTTAAAATTAAGTTGATTTAGCAAATTATTTTGATAGCTGTACAATAGCAAGCTAGTTACTAGGCTTCAGCCCAGCTGTTGCCTTCTGGAAAACAAGCCATAGCCCCTCATTATTGTGTTAATGGCTGCTGGTAATACGCTTATGGAAATGTTAACTTCAGTGTAGAGAAGTAAGTCCATATTTGGGAAGTCTGGATATGAGAGGATTGAGTGTGTTCCATTGTTTCATGACTAGTGATCATTTTGAACTATGTATAGGTGATAATTATTTGTGGCTTTCTATATGTTGCAATCAGTTGCCAAAATAAATGTCTAGCCTTAGAAGTATTATCTCAATTTTGACAAGCATAATATCAATACAAGAACACTTGATTGTATAGTAGAGGTCACAAATTAATTTTTACTACCAAAATAACAACAATAAAAAAAAAGCAACACAAACATTGAAACAAACACCAATCACATAGCAGTACACACACATTATATACTAGTGATGTGCTTCAGCACAAATGGTGAGCGAGCCTTTTTGCAGAGCCATTCAAAAATCATTTAAGCATGGTAAAAGGGTTAATTTTTTCTTAATTTTCCCAATTAGTGATAGCTTGTGAAATATAAACAAGCCATTTTGAATAAAACAAACAAACGTACAGTAAAGAGTTTTCATTACCATATAGTAACCACTCACCCCACTTTTTTACTCTAAAACAAACGAACAAACATTTATCGCACTGGAACAAGGTCGACCCTCCAGCGAACACAAAATTAATATGTGAGGGTCAAAGTTCAAATGTATGTCCATACATAATATAATATACTAACAAACAAATTTAAAAAATCCCTGTTTTTCAATGATGTCACCCCTGATAATGTCTCGCTCACTTTGCTTGTTCGCCAATGAGCAATACAACTTAAGTGCCTTTAGTGAATTATAGAGAGCTAAATGAAAATACACAATACCAACAATATACACTGTTCTCTTAGATTCTGCCTTGTAGAATTCAACAAGATATTGCAACTCACTATTTCTACAGGATCAAAGATTTCATTTGTCCGGAACTCTTCTGGGTTGTAACCACACCGCTGATCACTAGACATCTTCTCAAACATCAACTATGGCAGAATATAAGAGGGAAGCTTGAATACATATTATTCAGTCATTCTCAACTCATTGAGGTTAAATCTAAAATTTCTTTTAACTTCTATCCCTTGTATAATTAATGAAAAACAATTATTACTAAATGCTCGATATAAAATGAAATAGACACATCATTGGTAATATAATAATATATTTATTTTTACCATTCTATACTTCTTATATAAAGCCTCCTCTCCATACTTCATCTTCTTTTCCTGCTGATCTTTACGAAGTAAGGTAAATCCAGCTAGCAAATCGGATAAGACGAATTGGGTATCACTAATGATGCTGTATAGCAACCTGGCACCATCCTCAATAGCAACCGGTTCGGCTACTTGACCCCTGACACCCAAACAGCAGAAAATAGAGCGAAGGAAGTCCTTGTTCTTCTCTATTAATAGAGACTCGTTGTAAATCTGTGTTGGGTCTTCATATGAAGTTTTACTCTTTGAAACAGCTAAAACTGTAGCTAAGGGGACATTCGTCTGGCTGCTTCGTGGCACTTCAAGTTTAGTTAGAAGGCGGGGCGTTGTGATTCCGCAAGGGTCAGTGAAGGCACAGACTTTTAGAACATAGAATACAAATGTGAGTGCTTGAATGATTAAGACTGCCATGTAGAACTTTATTCTGGGAGTAGTACCGTCACAGAAAGAGCTCTGTCTGTGTAGGTACAAGTAGAAGGAGACAAATGTTGCTATGATTGCAAGTAATTTACCGACTGAAATGAAGGAGTGTACGATGATAATGTGTGGGATACTCTTGTTTCTCAGTTTGGAAGCTCTCGTCACCTTTGCTATAGGTCCTAGCATGCTGAAGGCAAGGAGGAGCACCTCGCTGCAAAAATTTGCGATTTCAAAGCCACCAGTTGCTGTGAGCGGTACCCACAGGATGTGCTCACAATGAGAACAGTTGGAAGAGTTTGAAGAAGATCCTTGAGTACTTGATGAGCAGAGTGTCACTAGAGCTGCTAATATTAAGGACAAACTAGACAAAAAATAAACAAACAAAAAACAACAACACAAAAACTAATCAATGCAATTATGTATATGACTTTCTTGTATGCCTAAATATTAGCTACTTTTTCAGTTCAGTTAGCTATCTGCACAGCTAGATAAATACTTAGTCAAGGTATACAGTGCAGTTTACTCCTGCAAAACAGTATTTTTCTTACTTGAATACTGCCACCACGATTGCTAATAGTGCAGGGAGAACAAAATCGTCGGGGCCCACATTCCAGCGCTTCTCACAGCGCGTTTCTCCCAGCGTGACTAACGGTGGCATCCTAGCGTGAAACGACTCTGAAAGCTCCACAAATTAATTGGTAGTGGGGCTACAGTGTTTGCGTCACAAATTAATTAGGGGTGGGGCTACTGCGTTTGCACCACCACGAAGTAATTGGGGGTGGGGCTACAATTTTTTGTTTCTGCACGTTTGTTAGGCATTGTGTGTAGGCGTTAACTTCCGCCTATACTAAAACAGAGTTGGACGTGAAGTTACTGAGAAATTCTTATATCCCGTCTCTATAGTCATTATGCTGGACTAGTGAAGCAAACATTCAGTAACATGAAAATCAATGTCTCCAGCTACTACTGTGGCTAGCTAAATACCATATGGACCCTTTGGCCACAATGATTGGAGATCACTATGTGTACACTCACACACATGGCAGACAATGCTAATGCCATTGGATTAACATTCACTACCCATAACAAAAAACAAACAAAATTGCCAGTTAAAAAAATGTGAAATAGAAACTGTTATAGTCTAGATTTTCTTCTTTGTTGATCATTCAGAGCATGTTTTAAAGCAGAGAGAATTTTGTCCACATTCTCCTCAGTACAGTTGTATCCCATTAGCCCAATGCGCCACACCTTACCAGATGTGGGCCCTAGACCACCGGCCATCTCAATGCCATACCTGAGGGAGAAATAAGTCAATAGCTAAAACTCGATGAGTGATTGCCAGATCAACTTACCTCTCCATCAAGAAGTTTAAAACATTTTTCCAATATACTCCATATGGAAGTGAAATGGTAGTAACCGTTGGCAATCGAATAGCCTAAATACAAAAGGGGGGGGGGGGGGGGATGAAATAGCACAGAAAGGTAATCTGAGGATAGAATTTTTTTTCATACTTTCATAACAATTTTATGCTATTATTGTACAAGTTTGTTAAAAAAAAAAAAAAAAGTGAAAGTTTATTCTTTTCTTTTTTTCCACTACTGCTAATTCATCTACTTCGCTAAAAAGTAGAGTTGCACCGATATTGGAATAAGCCGATATTCCGATATACCGATATTAATGGCAGACATCTGCCGATACCGATAACTGATCCGATATTTAATTAATTTTAGTCAAAGCATAATTATGACAAAGAAATTAAACAAAACAATAAACATTATTTAGGATGACAGAAAACTGAAATTGTTCTTTATAAAAAGAAGAGTTTCTGCTCTTTCAGGGGCAAGGCGGTTTCTTTTATCGTCATATATTTCTCCTGCTCCAGAAAAAAGCCTCTCAGATGGCACGGACGTGGGAGGAGCAGAAAGATACTGCCTGGCCAGGTTGGCTAGATGTGGAAATCTATTTCGATTATCATTCCACCAGGAAAATGAATTATTCTTATGAAACGAAACCAATGGTTCAGAGAGATATTTGTCCACCTTGCTCTTGTCTGTGCTGTCAGTGTCAACAACTCCAGCTTCTTCAAGAATGTCAGAAAAACATTTAAGGACAGTTGTCTTTTGACGTTTAGGAGATGGCTCCCTGACTTCACTTTCTTGCTCAGTGCATCTGTCAACTTTCTCCTCCAGTACCTTCCGAGCTCTTAATTTTTCAATTGATCCACTGAAGAACTTATCTTTGAAGCGACAATCGAGAATTGTTGCTAATACCAAAGAACTATTGCTTTCAACATCTGCAAACCTTCTATTTAGGGCTGACAACATGTGTTGTTTCATGGTTTGTACACCTTGATCATTTTCATGATTTTCCAAAGTCTTGCGTAAAGCCCTAATAAAAGGAATTATCAGCGAAGCAGAAGCCTGTTCAGTTGATATAGATTTCGTTATCTCTTCAATTGGATTGAGCACAACAATAGCCTTGTTAACAATGTCTAACTGATTAGCCGTTAACTGTGAAATACTGTGGCCATGATCACTACAATATGCACCTAACGCCATTTTCTGTTCCTGCACACTCATCAGCATGTACAAAGTGGAATTCCACCTTGTTGGTTCATCCTGCTTGAGATGATGAACTGGAAGGCTGAGACTCTGTTGTATTTGTTTCAGTTTGGAATAAGCCAATGGTGAATGTTTAAAATGGCCAACAATTTTGCGGCAGACAGCAACTGTATCTTTAACCAACCGTTGTGATAATACACCTTCATGAACTATTAGCTGGAGTGTGTGGGCAAAGCAACCCAAGTCAGCATATCCTCCATCCTTCATAGCCTTGACCATATTGGCTGCATTATCCCGAACAATCAGATGAACTTGTTCCTTTTCAATAGACCATTCCTTGAACATGGTTTCAAACATGTTCGCAATGTTTTCTCCAGTATGAGACCCAGGAAATGATTGTGCATGCAGTACTGCTGACTTCCTTTCAAATGAATCAGTTAACCAGTGTGCTGTTAAGCTAAGCAGAGAATTACTACTAATATCTGTAGTCCAAATATCTGTTGTGAAACTTAGATACTTTACTTGTGCAAGCTCTACCTTCACTTTAATCCTTATCTCCTCGGTAATTGTAGGGATGACTGTTTCAGTTATGTAACGTCTGCTTGGCAAGCTATACCTTGGTTCCAGAGCTTGTAAGAGAGCTTTAAAACCACTGTCTTCAACAATCGAGAATGGTTGATTGTCCAATGCCACCATTTCAGCAATTTTCCTGTGAATTACCTTGGCTCTAGGATCATTCACATCCCACTTGTTGACACGGTCTTGGCTCTCAAAAAGAGTTATTTGCTTCGTCGTTGGAGCTGGCACTGGCTGTTTCCCTTCCAATTCCACTCTCTTCTTCTCTTCGTACTTCTTAAATTCCTCTGGATGTCGACTCTTCAGATGGCTTATTAAGTTGGTGGTGTTGAAACTTTTAGTTGTAGCTCCGCCACGTGACACTTTTAGCTTGCAATTATTGCAAATAGCGTACTTGGTGTCGTCAGCTAAGGAAAAAAACAGCCACAGCGCTGACTTCTTTCGGGAACCACTCGCACTCGGAGTAGCCATAGCTGGCTTTAAAAACTGAACCACACGGAAAAGAGTTTCGAGTTAGTTTGACGAGACCAAATGTGACAATGATCACGTCACTAATGTGCACGTGACCGAACGCATATCGGGAACGAATCGGCTCGTTTGAAATCGATGCCGATACCGATATTTTTCTGGCATATCGGTGCTATACCGATAGCCGATCCGATTATCGGTGCAACTCTACTAAAAAGCATCAGTTTACCTTGTTTTTTAAATGCATCTCAAGTCCTTGCTGTTCGAGTCCTTTCCATAACTTTTGTGCATTAGCTCTATGCCTTTCCCAACAGGCACTCAAACCCTATACAAAGCAAGCACAATGGAAAATACATACAACATACATACATAAGCACACAATTATGGTTCAAGACTTTACTCAATATAAAGTATATTGTAAGGGCAAGGGAAAGTTCATTAGAGAGTTCATAAGAGGTTCCACTGTAATAGAAGTATTTTCTATTTACCTCTTCTGCAATAATTGCCAATGCCTCCCTCAGGCCGTAGTAGTTGCTTACGGCTCCTGTATGATGATATCTGCAGAACATATCCCATGTTATAGTAGCTACTTACTCATTTAATCGGTCTCACTTCCTCTGATGTCCAGTAACTCCCCAGTACTGGGACAGGGCGTCCATGTCAAGGTAAAATGACCTGACTTTAGTCTTCCTCAGAGACATTTTCGTTCTGAGAATGAATAATTACAGAATACATTAATGAAGGGAATACTTTAACGATAGTAGACAATGACTATATTGTACATTCCACTAAAAAAAATGTATATGTGGGCAGGGTTTCATACAGAGATAAGGGCACCCTGGGATCCCCCCCCCCCCCAGAATCTCATGAAATAAATTAACAATAATTGGCGAGTGAGTGAGACACTATCAGGGGTAACTCAATTGAAAATCGGGGATATTTGTTGGGACGTACATAAGGCATTTTTGTACTTTGACCCTCACGTTTTTGTGTTAGTTCTGTGGTCGACCCCGTCCCAAACTTTACTAAACAGAATCCTCCGGTTTATCGATCAGTATCCGTATCACCCTAGAAATTGAATTGTTTACCGTTTTGAATTCTTTTGTGGGTGCAGTTAAAACGTGAAAACTTACGGGACTTTTATTTCTATTCGAGTTAGTGGCGGTGGTAAGTCAATGCGCTCTTTGTCATGGTTATAAGTCGTACGCAACAGTATTTACTTGAAAATGCATTGTCCACTAGACTAACCGCAAAGGTAAGTCTCGTGTAGGTGTATGTCCAGTTGTGTCGACCTTATTTTCAGTAGCTTAGTGTTAGAAGTCAAAATCATTCATATAAAAATAGTATAGCCTTTAGGCTCGCTCGCCATTTGTGCTCAAGCACATCACTAGTTATTTACTACTAGTGATATTCTGTGGTTATGATTTATAATGGTATTCTGTGATTTTGTTGTTTGTATATATCTAATATTTGGTGAAAGTTCACTTCAGTTAATTGAGGTCCTTCAATTGCAATACGCATTAGTCTTCCAAGATTGATGCCACTAATTCTAGACCTGAGACGATTTTCAATCAAATGGGTGTGGCTTCAGCAAAAGTAGGAGTGATCAAACAAACATGTGCCCCCCTCCCCCCAGACAAAAAAATCCAGTATGAAACCCTGTGTGTGTGTCGGTGGGCGGGGTGGGTGTTGGGAAAAGAGGAGAGGGAGAGGGGGGTTGAAGGAGTGGATTTGGATTTAGTCACAGAAAACCAATTGTGACGGCACATAGGAAAGATCTGGCACAAGGCAGTGCACGTAAACATGAGGAAAAGATAAACTAAAAAAAAAAAGCCTTATATCCTTATATAGCCTGTAGATACAGCCAGTGAGGTCCATCATGTCAGCAACTGTTGAAGCTATGGCTATAAAACTTAAAGAGCTCAACTGGTTGCCAACAAACATGCAAGTGGAAACTTTTTTTTTTGGTGGGACCCCATATTGTGGCTGATTTTTCTGTGCATGATAATTATGAAAACCAACCTTGCCCTAGGACTGAAGGATATCGGTGCAGTTCCTGGAGGTGCCCCCAACACTTTCTGTGAACCACTATATGCCACGTCAATACCTTCAAGAATAGTCAATCACACCACGATGGTAGCATGTAATTGAATGTATGGCCACACCTTACCCCATTTATCCATGAAGAATGGTACAGCTCCCAGTGAGGCTACGGCATCTACCACTAGAAGGCTATTATACCTGGACAGCCACAATCTTGAGATTATACACCATACACCAGAAGACGGCTAGGCTACACACATACTTACTTGTGACACAAGTCTCCTATTCCTTTGAGAGGTTGACAAGATCCCGTTGAGGACTCACCATGGCAGACAAACAGAACTGCTGGCTTGAAGGTCGCCAATCCCTGATTAAATCACATCCAAGTTCATTGACCAAAACTGAAGTGTACTCATGTACAAGTTACATACTTTAAGCTAGTACAGTTTATAGAGTTCACTTACTTCCTCTATAGCTGTTAAACTGAATACTGTGTCATCAGCAAGCTCCAGCACCTTCACTACTGCCCCTACCATTATGAACATAATTTATCCACATTATTCAACAGCCCTTTAAAAAAAAAAAAAAAGAAAGATAGGCATAATTGAATGAAATAACTAAATAATTCAGTTAAGTTTAATTCCCCATCACATGTTAGAAGGGAGGAGGGGGGAGAGGGTGGAAGTTATTTATAAATACAGTATTGCTGAGTGGAACTTAACTAAGGAATATTCTCAATGCTTGAGGCATATGCATATATTATATGGGTCCATGAATAATTAATGGACATTAGAATAAAGTATGGAACACACAGACACTTTAGACATTTGTCCTTCAGGGTCATTTTACACAGTAGCTGGTAGCCATTAGGCCCAACAGAGGGGACAACAGGACAGTCAGCACACACTGTGGGAAAAGATACAGACGATAGATTTACTCCACTACCATGCGTAAGTACGGCCAGATTAATTAAAGCAATAATTTTTAAGGTCATCCAGCCATAAATTTCTTATGGTATGCATAGTTTGATACCATCATTAATCTATTGATACCCACCACTACAGTCAAGAGTTCAGCCTTCTCAACGTCATTCTTACCACATCTCTCTGCCACTTCTCTTGCCCTTTCCCCCCAGAGTCCTCCATTCCTCAGTATCAGCACTTTTTCTCCTTCTTCTACAAGGTTTACAAAGGAAGCCTCCATTCCCGCGTGTCCAGTTCCACTAACGGCTATGGTGAGAGAATTGAAAGTCTGAAACAAATATTGGAGCCCTGCTATGATGTCATCCATAACCTCCAAAAACTCGGGATGGAGGTGGCCCAACATCGGCGACGACATAGCCCGCAGGATTCTAGGATGAGGATTAGAGGGTCCAGGACCCAACAATAGTTTGTTGGGTAATTGTAGCGGCTTAAGGAGCCTCTCACTTGGGGGCTGCACAAACTCCATGTTCACCGGCCACTGAAGCAACTGCCGTATCCTGGAAACAGAGACACTGCTACGTACGCAATGGGTAAAGGTCGTATGTGACGCGGGGCGCGAATAGATAATAGGAAAGGGTAGGCTAATCTACAATTTTACAGGGTTCAAAAATTCAGATTTCTTTCGATTTCTTCTTATTTGTGCAAGCTGCTATGGCGTCTAGTGTGGGTCCTAGGGCCAGGGGTACAGACGGTTCTGATTACCTGCACCGTGAGAGAGTGGCCAGTCATTATACTGTGAGTGCTGAGGTCAAGCCGAAGCTCAAGAAAGTTCTCCTCCTTCAAATTCTTTGCGCAACTGTGTGTTTGGTCATAAGCCTGATGGACCAGACCAACTTAGTCTTATTGATAGTTTTCACTGGTTATGCCGTTGGTATTCCACTTTGTCACCTGTCCTTCAAGAAAAATAATGCAACATTTATGAACATATACGGAGTATGCTGTTCAGTCCTTGGTGTCTTCCCAATGGTGTACCTGCTTTATATATCAATGTGGACTGGAGCAGTCACCCAGCATAGATATCTGAAACTATTTGCGGCTGTGGCAGTGGTGTTGTGTAACACTACTGGAATGTTCTATGCCAAGAAGCTGATGGAAGCTTGGACAGTAGCAGGAACTAGCAAAAAGTCTTAATTGTGTTGTTGTGTATTGTTTTGAGATTTCATGGCTGTTTTGTAATACCTGCATGCATAAAACTTTGCCACTATGTAAGTTAGTGTGTGAGTGGTAGAACATGGTAAATATTGCACTGTATCTTCAATCAGCCTACTGTATGTTTAGTTGAGTGATCAATTTTCAAAGCTATTAGATTTTGCAAACTGATTTTGGAGACCATTGCAGGTACTTATAGTAGAAATATTTTACCTTTATTACATTCCAGTGAACACATAAAGATTCTAAGGTAATAAATTAATAGTGACTCAGGAATCAAGTGGAAACAAACATACTAAGTTGCATCAAATTTCGGGGTATTTTGCAACAAGTGATACCGAAAGTGGTCAGGCGTATAAATAAATTTCCTTGCTTGCTTGTTGGCGGGCGGATCGACAACGGATCTACCGCATCCGTTTGCTAATTAACCCGAAAAAGACGGGACGAATCGAACCGATTCCGCGTGGTACTTTACCCGTTGACCAGTGAACAGGTGACGACGAGCGAAATGGCCGGTGCATCTGGAACTGGCTCTGTAGATAGTCTTTTAAAAGAACATTATCCTAGTCTAGGGGAAGAAATATTTCAATATGTTTGTGGTAAGAACTGTTGTCGTCCGGTTAAGTGTTTTAGTTTAGCTAGTAGTTCATCCTGTAACATTGTTTGGGTTTAGCTCTGTACAATTTTAACGGCCAAACTATTTTTAAGACTAAATTTTAAGCGTTGAGACCCTTTCATGCAAATAATTGCTCCCTCTGCTAGTTGTGTAGAAGCTTTCAGGAAGTGAAAGGTCACTATCATGATATGAAGTTAATTTAAACACTGTTGGGGATTTCCATCTTTCCTTGGTAACTTCAAAGAATAAGGCTATACATTTAGAGGATTGGCATAGCCAGCTTAAGTAAGCATTTACTATAATGGAGTTGTTAAAATTTCACCTTTCACTTCAAATAGCATTTTAATTTGGCTGGTCTTGATTACTTAACCTTTTGGGTGAAGCTTAAAACCAAGTTGGCTGAGGTATAATAGTTCCTCTTTGCCCCAACCCCCTTCAATATTTAATTTCTTCTTACTTGAATGTAATAGTTCCTCCTACAATATTATTGTATTGACCTTATGGTTCAGATGTTAGGTTGACTTGGACTACTGTAGCTACTGGGCTATAAGTTCTGAACGAAATTCGCATATTATTTAGTTTTTTTTGTTTTTTTATGTTGGAATTCTTATGGTAATTGTTTATCATCTTAACGATTACAACAACTTTACAATAACTTTACAATAAGTTTCAGGTACACTTCATAATGGGAGAAGGGGGGGGCATTGGTCTCTTTATAAAGTCATACTAGCAGACATGAAACTTACAAGTTTGTAAAAACTTTCATGAGTTTTAATTGTAGCTTATATTACCTCTTTTGCAAGTTACTATTAGCCGACTTGATTGCACTGCAAGTTAGAAAAATCATCTGTGTTTGAAGCATAAAGGGGAATAACTGGGACTTCTACCTCCCCCTAAACAGAGTTGTCCCCCCCCCCCCCCCCTTTTTTTTTTTACCTACAAAGATTCCTCAATATTGCATAAAGTATAATTTGATGTACTTGAAAGGAATGATTGACAAAAAATGTTTAATGCAGTTACGACTGAGTTCTCCAGTTTTACTGTCCAATAACATCCTAAGGGTAGTGGGTGCAGGCGTTTGGATATTGCTCACAATCTTCACTTTAAAAAAACTAAATAGGCTAATTTTTCACCCATAGCGGACATTTCTGTATTAAACCCTGATGGTGGTATGGCTCACACACACACGCACAACACACCACACGCACACCACACCACACACACAGTTGGAATAGCTGTGTCGATCCATTTCCATTATTCTATTGGCTTAATTTTTGCTTTCAGGAGTTTTGGAGTCTCCGGATGACTTTTCTGTTGCTGAGGATGTGTATGAAGCAGTTGGAGACGTGTTGCTTGACTCGGCAACGACATCCAGTGAAGAAGACATCAGACACTTCTGTGGCTTGCTCCACTCTGCCCTGCGTGGCAGTGACGAGCTGGAAGGCGACGGTCAGATGGATGAGAACAAACTACTTGAGGCTCCAGTCATGCTCTCTTCCAAGCTTAAAATACGTGAGGAGTAATTAATTACTTGTCAGAATATGCTGTTAGTCAAAATTTAACTATTTTTAATGCTATGATGAACAATGGAATAAGGAAATCATAATATATCAGTAAATATTTTGACTTTATGGAACACTATTTTCCTTTAGTTAGTTGTCCATCTTCATAATTTCTTTCTCAGCCTTCTTTTACTCATTAGATGTATTCTCTCTCTTTCACAGGCTTTTTAAACAATACAGAATTAAAAATATTTGGTCGCCACCTGGAGTCGAACCCAGGACTGCTTGTCATAGCTCAGTGGCAGAGCGCTTGTGTGTTAAGCAAGCGGTCCTGGGTTTGATTTCCGGTGGCGACCAAATATTTTTAATTCTGTATTGTCCATCTTACCTGAAGTCTTTCCCCTTTCTGTATGTAACCCCTTACTGAATACTTTTTTGCCGAATTTATTCTAATCTTCCATTTCTTATATTGAATGCATTTGCGAATTTATTTGATGTTCTTCTTCAAACTTTTGACAATCCCCACCTTATATCTTCACTTTCTACATCTTCCTGAAGTTCAGCTTTTTTGTTTGTTTGTTTGTTTTTGGGCGGGAAAGGGGGGGAGGGGGGGGAGGTGGGAGGGTTTGCCAAATCTGGCTATTTACCTCTCATTTAAAATCTTAATGACATCAATTTCTTGTTCCTGCAGGTGAGGATGATTCTGCTGTCAGCACTATCTGGACTTCCCTTGGGAATGACTCCAGGAAGGTACAGTAAAAAGATTGAATTTTTATTCCCCTTTCTTGGCAGTGTTACTGCTGCTCTTTCTGTCTGCAGGGTACTGATCTAAAGAAGTTAGAAAAGGTAGATGCTAAACTGAAACAGAAGCAAGAGAGAAAAGCTTTGAAGGAGAAAGAACAGCAAGTTACCAAGTGAGAGTTATTACTTACAACATTGGCGGGGGAAGGATACCAATGTGTGTTGTAGTTGCAGTAAATACATGTAGCAAGTGTGTACTTTTCAGGCTGAAATAATTGGGGTTTTGGCATATATAGTAGTCGTTTGTAATTGTAACAATGGAATATGGTAAGGGGTTGCAGTGAGCTGACGTGACTAGGATAGGAGGTCAGTGCTCAAAAGTGTACTTTCAAAGTATACTGACAAAATCAAATTTGACCTATCATTTCTTTGGACATAACGGAAATGGGGTAATGAGGCTGTGAATGATGAATAGGTTTTAGTGATATACTTTTTGCATTATTGAATGAAAAAAACTGAAATTTTTTATTTATTAAAAAAAGTATTATTGCATCAAACCTCTCTGTCTATGCTGGGGCAGTGGTTGTTTTACTGCTTTTCTTTTTTCTTTTTTTTTTTTTCTTTTTTTTTTCTTTTTTTTTTTGTGCTGAGCAATTTACATATTGCTTGTGTGTTTAGGAATTGTGGTAATACGAGTTACTACCTTTGCTTTGTAATGAACTCGATTGAAGACAGACAAAGTATTTAACAAAGAGACAGAATTCTTCTGTCGATTTTCAAACCTAAGCTAAGCGTCCTGGTACATCGTTGGCAGTTTTTGTGTATATTACTGTAAGATGTTAGGCAAATCACTTTTGTTGAGCCATGATTGCATTTACACAAAATCCTCTCTGAAAATGAGGTGTCAAGTAGTGCCATAAAGATACTTATTGTTTACAAGTATGAAATAATACAGGCACTCTGAGGTGAAAATGTTACTGAATGGCTCCACTGATAGTATTTAATTGCTCATTTCCTCCCCTCTTCTCTTTCGACTTGACTGCACCTCTTTCTTGCCACTCCCCCAGTGTTGTGTGTGCAGGTCCCACCACCAACCAGGCAGCCAGCAAGCTGTCGGACACTAGCACAGGACAGACTAGAGACATCAAGGTGGATAACTTTGACATTGCATTTGGAAACACGTATGTATGTGTGTGCATTTATTCTAATGCGACAATTGACTGATATGTGTGTTGTTGTTGTTGTTTTATTGGTAGTGTTTTGCTGTCAGATGCAGAGCTCAGTCTAGTTCATTCAAGAAGATATGGATTAGTGGGAAGAAATGGTAACTATTTAGTATGAAATTTATTAGTGATTCTTTTATTCCTTATGCAAGCCTATATTTTCATTAACCCTCAGCGCACATGCGTAAGAGGGTTATAGTAGTCGTCCTGTCTGTCTGTCTGTCATGCTCTGATTTTGGAGATTACTGACAACTAACCGTTGATTTAAGTATGAACTTACTCAGAACAAAGATTTAGGACCATTCATTGCGCTACTTTTTTGAATTACGGGCTAATTCTTGAGAAAATGCAAAGCTTTCAGCTCCACGTAGGTACCAGGTTTTGTAGGTAACGCCCTCTAGCGTATCGCATTGAAAATGTATACCGGTGAGTGTTCTGGCCTGTTTAGCTTCTACTTTTTATGAAGTCAGAGGGTTTCTGTGTACCATTTCATTGCTCGAGCTATATTGATGCCTGATTACAATAGCTAATAGATTGCTTGTTCTTTGGTCTGAGATTATATTGTAATAGCTAGGTAGTGTTTTGTAGCGCTGAGGGTTCACACCTTTGGTGCTTCATTTATATTATTATTAGATAGTACCCACTACACAGTGGCACTTGATGTATTAAGCTTGCAAGCTAGAAATGCACTTTAAGTTTAACCTTGTTGTCACTTTTCTTTTCCTCCTGCCTGACTTTTTGCCGATATAGGCGGGGATGTAGCTTCTTTGGGGGGGGGGCTTCCCGGCCTCCTTTCTACGGTTTCGACGCCTTACCCTTACCCTTTTTTTGTTTGGTGGCGTCCTGAGGAGGGATCTTTTCCTCTTTGTCATAGATGTTTGAGGCCTAGCCCTACGTTTGGGCTTTTCTTTTTGCCCTGCCATGGCAAAACTCCGCCTATTCTACTTCCTCCATCCCCAGGCCTATGTCACACCAGAGCACCTCCTGCCATTATGCTCCAGCGGAGTATTATTATTACATGTATTATTATTGTTATTTATTTCTATATATATATATTTTTTTACTATCTGTCTCTGTTGTAAGGAATGGTGTGTGTGTGGGATTTTGCTCTCCTAATTCAGTTTTGGATTTGCCACGTGTCGACTGAATTCTGCCTGCCCCGGGTGTAGGCTCCTCCTCCTATCTACTCGCGCGCGCCCTTTCCTTCTTTCTAATTACCGCTTGCTGCTAATCGCCTTGTATGCCGCCCTTCGACCTTTTTCTAGGGCCGCCGTCTCCTGTGCTGTTCCCGTTCCACAGGTTAACTTATTTTAACTCTACGTGTTAATCTACATTATTATTAATTTTTTTTTGTTTATTCTGCTTATCCTCTTCCATTTATCTTCTTTTTTTTTTAATTAGTAGCATCAGTCAGCCCTTTCTCACCTGCTTTCTGTTACTGTTATCTCTCCTTACTGCTTGCTTTCTAGTCATTACCAATATAACTCAATTTTGGCAACTTGAGCTGATGATCTTTTACCAACTTGGCTTCACTGGACGTTGTTACTGACAGAAGTTTATCATAGCCTACTCAGTCTAAAAAACTAAAAGTGTCAGGTTATCGATTTTTGTGAAGTAAAGGTAGAAAATTTGTGCTAACAATATTGTGTTTACAGTTAAAATGACATGTTTTATATAAGTTATATTGTATTGTAAGTCTTCTGTGTTCAGGAATATGTGACATTGAGTCTGAGAATTTCTGAACGTAGCCAATTCACTAACTGTTTTAGAGTGTAGCAATAGATAAAATTTAACAAAAAAAATATATGGTTAATCAGTGTTTCATCCAGACATTCTTGCAAGGGGGGGCAAAATAGAGTTTTGAAAATGTAAGGGGGGGCGGGCGGCACTGGTCACCATGGGAGTGAAATAGAATTATTGGAAGGCCTATGTCCTACATTAAAAAAACATAATCTTATCTAATGAGGTCTGCATATGTCAGATCCTGACAAGTTAATTCAGCTACTCATTTTCACCTCCACCGTCTAGCAATTTTCAGTCAACTGTGACATTCACTATTTAGATGCTTTTCACACACTATTCAACTCTGACTCTCACCTCCCCTTAGGTTTATCACACGTTGATTCACACTTACGGTTGCTGGCTGGCTATAAAAAGGCCAGCCCTCAGCTCACCGTAGCAGTTGTTGAGTTTTGATCTATACAGATTCTACAACTTCCAGAACCAGAACTCTAAGCACTCGTAGTCCCTGACAGCTTAAGATAGTCTCAAATGGATATTCGCTCTTTCTTCTGTGATGCAAGCTCTTCAAAGTCACCTGGCCACTCAAGTAGCAGTGACACAGAAGATAAAATTGACAGCAATCAATCTGATACTGAGTTTTTGGAGCCAAGTCCTGCCAAGAAAAGATTAATTGTCCATGAGAAGCATGCAAAGGAAAGATTAACTACACATGAGAAAAGCAAGAAAATCACTGCAAGCAGTCGAAAATACAACAAAAAATGGGAAGAGAGCTTCAATTGGCTGATGTTTGATAAAAATTTCCAAGGAGCTTTTTTGTAAGGTTTGCAGGAAGAGAGGAATTTCTCTTCAAAGAACAGGAGGAACATGGATCTCAAAACCTTTCACGAACTGGAAGAAGGCAATAGAGAAGATGAAAATTCATGCAAAGAGTGATATTCACCTCCTATCATGTGAAGCAGAGATGGCTGCAGCTACAGCACTACAAGAAGGGTCAGTCATTCAGCAACTCCAACAAATTAATGATGAGGAAAAGTTGAAGAACAGAATGGCCATTAAAGCTCTAATTCTTTGCACCCATTTTCTAGCTCGTCGCCACATTCCCCACACAACAAATTTTGATGAACTTATTGATCTAATCGTAAGTTGTGGTGCAGAAGATTTAAAGGGGTTCCTTGAAAGAGCTAGATTAAATGCAACCTACACATCTAAAGTTGCTGTTGTTGAATTTGTTGAGGCAGTTGGCTTATGGGCTGAAGAATGTTTACTGAAACGGCTTCGCCAAGCTTCCCATTTCAGCATAATGGCAGATGAGTGCACTGATGTGACGACCACAGAAGAGCTTTCAATTTTCTTCCGCTGGGTGGACATGGACGGTCAACCTGTTGAGCACTTCTTGGATATAGTTCCATTGAAAGCTACTGATGCAAAGACTATTTATTCTGCCCTTGTTGAATTCATGAAAGATAAAAACATACAGATTAGCAAGCTGGTGGGTATGGGATTCGATGGAGCAGCTACTTCTCTGGGAAACACAATGGTGTGCAGAGTCTCCTGAAGAAAATTTCACCTCATGCACTTTTCGTACACTGCCATTGCCATTTGCTACAGCCAGCATGCGTTCAAGCAGATAATGCTACCAGTGGGATAAAACATGTGTACATCACACTCACCACCCTCTGGAAATTTTTCCACTATTCTCCTAAGCGAGCTGAGAGTCTCAAAGCAGTACAGCAGGTGCTTGACTTACCTGAGCTGAAAGTTGTGAAACCATCAGATACTCGCTGGCTGTCCCACGAACGCTGTGTGAAGGCAGTCAAAGCTAGCTACAGTGCAATTGTGACTGCTCTAAACAATATCTATGAGCAGACACATGCACCTGAAGCTCTAGGTATCAGTAAAGCCTTATGTAGGCCCTCAACTTTAGTGGCCATATACCTCCTTGATTATGTTCTGCCACAAGTGGCGAAGTTGAGCAGAGCTCTCCAGACTGAAAGAATAGACTTGACAGCTATCACCCCTCTTGTTGATGCCACTCTCAATACACTTGATGATGCCATGTTACCTGCTGCTAACTGGGTATTAGAACTGATGGATGCAAAGAATGAGATCGAAGAAGTCACTGACATCACGTTAACCACGGAAAGCATTGCTACATTCCAAGGACAAGTGGCTGAACCGTTTATCAGGATGCTGAAGGCAAACATATCCAGCAGATGGATGCTGGTGGAGATGAATACACCAAAGAAGCTCTTATTTCCCGCGAAACCCGAGAGGAGTGGAAAACATTTCGAAGCTACTTATCGAAGAAGCCGAAAGGTAACCTGCACTTGCAGTTGAAAGAGCTCACCACAAGTGATATGCTGAGTGAAATTTTTCCAAACATTAGCACCCTGGCAAACATATGTCTATCTATCCCTGTCAGCACTGCTTCAGTGGAAAGGAGCTTCTCCAAAATGAAACTAATTAAAACACGAATTCGAAATCGAATTGGGCAATCACAATTATCCTATTTGCCATGGAGACACCCGAGACGCTCTCATCTACACAATTAAATGACATTATTACAGTATGGAACAAAAAACCTAGACGAATTGCTGTGTGAATATTGTTTATTATTAATTTGGTTTACATTTTTCTCTTAATAAATATCGGTTCTTTCAAAAGGGTGGGGGGCACTTAGAATCCAAGGGGGGGCATTTAGAACCCAAGGGGGGGCAAATGCCCCCTTTCGCCCCCCCCTAAATGAAACCCTGTTAATATATTTATTTCATACCCACCTCCTAGGAGGTGAATAAGTAAACTCTCCAATCAAAATTAGTTTTTGTGCGTTTTGTGTAGCCTAGAGCAAGTTGGTTGCACCCCTCCATTCAGTCGGTGTGGGATTTACACTATTCTTGGGCCTTTGGCCCACGGTTGTGTAAATCCCGTACCGACCTCCATGACGTGGTGTACCCTATACATATTAAATGAAAAATTTGCTTTGTTGGCTATTTTACAATATATAAGCTGGCCTAGTTTATTTGCTCCGTGTGGTAATTAAAGCACAATAATGTCGTATTTACTATTACATACTTTTTGTTCAAGAACGTGTTTTGTTACTTAAAATTGAGTTAATTTATCGGAACAATGTGAAGAAACGTCTATGTACCTGATACTTTGAATTTGTGCTGCTAAACTAATTTTTTCTGCATTCACTCTAAATGCATGCCTATTTATTTTTATTTCCTCTCAGGTGTTGGCAAGTCCACTCTGCTACGAGCCCTGGCGCATCGTGAGCTCCGCCTACCTAGTCATGTGACTATTCTGCATGTAGAGCAGGAAGTGGTAGGGGACGACACGACAGCTGTGGACAGTGTGTTGGAGAGTGATGAAGAAAGGACTCGACTGATCAAACTGGAGAAGGAACTGACTGGTGCATCCAAGCAAGGAAGGTTAGTGAGCTATGGGGAAGGGGAAGATACCCGAGTTTCCTTGAATTGTCTGCACATGGCTTATTCTTTAGGCACAGCTAAAGGTAGCGCATTTTTGATTTTTTCCAGTTCAGCAACAACTGGGCGAGTAAGCTTGAGCATTAGTGATAGCTATGCATGTATCTAGCAATAGAGTTCAGTTAGTATATTTTGTTAGCTAACTACATACTTATCGTTAAGTATAGGTTTTTAGCATGGAGAACATCAGGTGAAACTAGTCTAAATGTGGCATCAAACAGGTTAACGAAACGCTGAAGAAAGAAAGGAAGTGAAATACTTACTTAAGTTATTTACCATCAATGACGGTCTTGTCTTCTTTAATTTTAAACTTACTATAACATTTATGGTGTGGTCAACGTTGAAAAGGGACTGGACTGGGTATAGTGCACTCCTTATTACTGCCAATTTGGCACAACTTTAATGCTGCTGCAAAAGACTCTAGACTAGCAATTTGTAAGGTACTATGTGGAGAGCAGGTTTGTAGGAGCGAAGCAAATACAAAAATCCTTAACACTACTAACCTGGAGTTCACTCTTTATAGTCCCAGCACTTCAAAAACCCTGCTGCTGTATATCACCAAGTAAATTATTGACAGACAAACCACCTCCCAGCCCATGAAAGTGCAGAGATCCTACTTTTAATGGCCTAAACAGTAACATATAATTTATATTTAAAATTTAATGTTTAAAATTATAGTTGGACTGTTTGTGTTGTTTATTTCCATGATGACCATTACCACATGTGCTATGTATGATTCTATGTAGACTTATTTGACTCTGATAGTAATCAATAACTTTGGATGCCATTATATTGTTGTTGTTGTTGTTGTTGCTGTTGTTGCTGTTGTAGGTCTGATGGTGATACAACATCACCGGCACAACTTTCTCAGGTAAGGACAATGAGACGATATTATATATGTTTTATATACATAGCAGCACACCTATAGCTTTACAGTAAGCGCCCAAAAAGTTCTGGATTTGGTCCTATAGAATGGCCATAAAACAGTATGTTAAAAACAACAACAACCATAGTTACGTTACGTATCGTTGTGACTAAACAACCAACACTGTTTACTAAAATGGCCAAGTTTTTCCATCAATTCACTGCTATTTTAAAGCTAGAAACTCTTCCATAGCTATGTATATCAGCTAGCTAAGGCTTTGTTTACCTGTTAACGCTACCGGGATAGTGCTAATCAACTCATATCAAATCTAATTTAAAGACTAAAGTTCCAACTAGCAAACCTCTTTTACCAGGTCAGCACTTTGTAGTGTAGGCTTCTGCTATCTACCAGTGGATCTCCGACAATGATAAATCTGAGCTTGTATGGGGCCTAACATCTACAACAAAACATCACAAATTGGATAAATAATTTTTTATACTTTCTAAAGCAAGGCATACGGTAAACGTGAAAGATTAAAACGGTAACTTGATGGAATGGAACGGCCGGATTTTAACAAGTGATGTACCCTTTTTTTTTCTTTCTTTTTTTTTTCTTTTTTTTTCTTTTTTTTTCTTTCTTTTTTCCTTCTTTTTTCCCCCCTGTATCATGTGACGGTTGTTCTACAGAACAGAATCCAGAACTTTTTTTGGTGACTACTTTATTTTGTAGTTGTTTTTGTTTTCTGGTGATTCTGTCAATCCTTTTACTTAACATTACATACTCAAATCGTTAAATTAAATTTATAAGCTCAATTTTTTTGGAGCAGTTATATTTTATCTTAAATTTAACCAATATTATCCACTATGTAGGTCTATCAGAGACTTGAGGAGATAGAAGCAGTCAAAGCACCAGCGAGGTACAGTTAGTAGCAGTAACCATAAGCTTCAATACTCTCGCAATCTTTCAGTATATAAACAATGTTGTCCATGTAGAGCAGCTGGCATATTGGCTGGTCTGGGATTCTCTCCTAAAATGCAGCAAAGAGCCACCAAGTAAGGACTCTTTGTTAGTGACGAATACATGTAGTCATACCATTTCTTGTACCATGGTACATTCAAACCGTCCAATCAGATTGCTCAATTCGAGGTTAACCCATTTCCTGTCAAAGCCGTGAATTCACGGCAAGCGTAGGTACCGCAGTTAAAAAAATCGTAAAAAATCGATCGCTATAGCTTACGACTAAGTAAGCATACGAGTGCGTTCTTAAAGGATTGCTATTTCGCGAGCATTTATACTCATATAGCAATAGGGGGCGTTGCTAAGGCCTAGGGTAAAAATAGAATTGACCGCTGAGTAATGGCTGAACGGTATACCGCGGAAGAGTTGATCGAACTTCTGGACGACGATTTCGACGTTTCCGAAGGGGAAGAGAGCGATTTTGAAGAAGATGGTGTTTTTTCCTATTTACCTGGAGCTTCACTTGGTGTTACAAACCATGCAGAGCCCGAGGCAAGCCGTGCAGAGCCCGAGGCAAGCCCTAGTGAAGCAGAGAGTCAAAGTGGCAGTGATTCTGAACTTGCCATGGAAGAAGACAGTGTCCAGAACTATATATGTAAGCTTATTTGCTGTATACAACTGCACTAAGTTAGCTTTTATCTCAGGTATCGTAGCTGTTTATAGCTTAGCTATGTTTATAGCAAGTGAGCAGCAATTAGAAGCATTCTGTGGTTGATAACCACAACCTACATTATCAAATTCAAATTTTGAAATGTAATTGATTGTGTGTGATTGAATTGTATTTGTATATAACAGCTTCAGCATTAGTTTCTACTCCTGATGCTGGATTAGAAACTTCAACAGTTCGTGACAGATCTCCTATTGGTCCCCAACATTTCAGTAGTGAAAACCCCTCATGTGACGACATCAACTCCCACTCAAGTCAGCAGCCCTGTAGAATGAGAGACAGCGAAACATCAAAGGAGAAGAGAAAGGGAAGAGGAAACAGAGGGAGGGGGAGAGGTATTAGGGAGAGTAGAGGAAGACGTAGTGCTGGAAGTAGTAGGGCTATAACTGTTTCCACCTCAAGTGACGAAATCAATTCCCCCTCAAGGCAACAGCCCTGTAAAACAAGAAAGAGGAGAGGGAGAGGTATTAGGGGGAGGATAGGAAGACCTAGTACTACAAGAACTAAGGGTGTAGGCAGATTACAGAGGCAAAACACTAGTAGCACCGGTAGATCTACTACCCGGGGTTGCACTAAATCAAGATTTATAGGCCCACTGACATTTGAAGAATCTACGCTGTCTTCCCCTTGGAAGAAGATGGAAAGCACTCATATTGTATACCCATTTTCTGGACCCCAACCAGGTCCACTTAGGCCTATAGGTAGCAATGCACGAGCTATTGAGCTATTCCATATATTTTTTTCTGATGAAGCACTAGAGTTGGTTGTTGCAGAGACCAATAGATATGCTGCTCAATGTAGAGCTCAATGTACATCCCCAACACCTCGTGCCTGGCATGATATCACATCTGAAGAATTGAAGGCATTCTTTGGGATGCTATTTTACATGGGTATAGCAAGGCTTCCTCAGATTGAGATGTATTGGTCAGCTAAGCATGATTTGATTCGGCAAAATATATCTAATGTTATGCCTTTAGTCAGGTTTCAGCAAATTCTTCGCTTCTTGCACTTGAATGATAGTCACACTCAGATATCAGCTGGCCAACCTGGTTATGACCCATTGTTCAAAGTGCGCAGGCTCTTAGACATTATTACTCCAAAATTTCAGCAGGAATATAATTTGACTGAATCAATATGTGTTGATGAAGCCATGATACCTTTCAAGGGTAGGCTATTTTTCAAGCAATACATGAAAGATAAGCCAGTGAAGCATGGAATAAAGGTATTTGTATTAGCTGATGGAAAGTATGGTTACATATCACGAATTCAAATATACACGGGCAAAAATTCATCCCTTAGTCAAAATGAATTAGGTTTATCAACAAAAGTAGTATTAGATCTTACAAATGGATTGGAAAATAGCCATCACAAGCTATACGTAGATAATTATTACACGTCACCAATATTATTTCTGAAATTATATCAGAATGGTATAAATTGTTGTGGCACAGCTAGAACGAACAGAAAACATTATCCAGCTGAACTAACATACAAAGCCTCAGAGGCAACAAAGTTTGATAGAGGTTTCTATGATTATAGGGCCTGTGGTCCACTGCTAGCATGTGCATGGAAGGACAAAAAGATAATAAATTTCTTGACCACCAAGCATGTAGCTGAAGACAGAACTACTGTCACTAGAACTGCTAGAGATGGCAGTCAAAAAGAGATAACTTGTCCACCATGTCTACCTAATTATCAAGAGTTTATGCGTGGTGTTGATCTGAGCGATCAAAGGATGTCATACTATTATGTGGGAAGAAGATCTAAAAAATGGTGGAAGAGGGTGTTGGCATATTTGCTTGAAGCATGTGTACAGAATGCATATGTTCTAAAGATTTTTGGACAAGGAGATGAGAAAAGAAAAGATCCCTCTTTTCTGGACTTCCGATTGGAATTAGCTGCTCAGCTGATAGGTTCATTTAGTGCAAGGTCAAGGATTGGACGTCCACGGAGCCAATCTCCAGTCGATATACGTCTTGACCAGACAAAACAACATCTCTCCATTGTAGCTGATAGACAAATTGAGTGTGTAGTTTGCAACAGAATAAGAAAAGCACGAGGCTTATCCAGATCTAGCTTTAGACATGAAAGTCATATCAAATGTTATACTTGTAATGTAGCCCTCTGCCTAAGTAAAACCAGAAACTGTTTTTATATAATATCATAACGAACCAGTTTATTGGAACTAATATTCTAACTTCATAATGTCATTGTAAAACTATCAAAACATATCTATTGTTGTGGTGGGTTTGTGGTTTTGTTTCATTCAATATTTATACATGCTGGTCTTTTTTGTCAATAACTATACATAAAATATTGATTTGTTATGTTGAAATCACATTATTTTCTGAAATTATATCTAATTAATTTTTGTGGTCGGTTACTATGGCAACGAAATATGTGTCATCAGCTTCGTTTACTAAAGGGGATCATAAAAATATATGGTTGCTAGGGATATTTTTGAAGCAATAATTTAATATGATTTTTTAAAACAATTTGGTTGTTTTTAGCAAAAAAAAACTTGACAGGGAAAGGGTTAATATATTTAATACGACCTCCTAGGAGGTGAATAAGTAAGCCGTCCAATCAAAATTAGTTTTTATGCATTTCCTATAGCCTAGAGTCATAGTACAAGTCGGTTGCACCCCTCTGTTCGGTCACTATGGGATTTACGCTGTCGGCCCTCGGTTGTGTAAATCCCATACTGACCTCCATGTCATGGTGAAACCTATACATACACTATTAATACTCATATGCTTTTCCATGTACACTTCCATTTTTGTTTTGGTTTTCAGTCCTGTGATTTGCAATTTAACGCATAGTGTTTCTATACTGTATAGATTTTATATTTTGTACTGTTTTTTAGTTCTTGCTATTTGCGATTTCACACATGATCATAGAAAAACACAAACTTACTATCAATCTTTGGAAATGTTCTAATTGTTATTAGTTTATTTGTTTTTTGTTTTGATTATCTTTTTCATCTACGTGTAGACTGGGTGGTAAAATAATTGTGTAGGGTATAAGTGGTTTAACAAACCTTCATAACAAACTACTATAGTTTATGTGGCATTTTTAATGTCCAAATCTGTGATTTGATTAGGGAATTCTCAGGTGGCTGGAGGATGAGGATAGCACTAGCACGTGCTCTATTCGCTAAGTAAGTCCCTCATTGATAGAGTTCATTTGTTATGAAGTTGCTGTAATTCGATTTTAAATTAATGTTAAACTCTTCCGAAATTAAAAAAATCATTGTAAATAGAAATTAAAGTGTGCAACTGCAATGAGCATCACTTTTGATGAACATACGTACATACATACATACACACATACATACACACGTACATACATACATACATACATGCAGTGTTCTACTATTGTGTGCATGTTTAGATGTATTATTGTGATACGACATATTCGTGTAATTGCTTCACAATCTATCTAGGAAATTGTTGATTGTTATTGTCCTTTTTTTTTTAGACCGGACCTATTATTACTGGACGGTGAGGAAACAATGGTGATATTTGATTTTCCTGTGTATTACTGCAACTTTTTATTATTACATATTGCACCCAACTGGATAGGTTAATTTGTCAGTCAGTGTGCATGACACTATTTTTTTCCCTCCTTGTTCTGTTTTCAAGTAAATTTAATTTTATACGAGTGGTTGCATTGCTCTCAATGGTTTCTTTAATTCCACATGACTGACTTCAAAGCAAGCAGAAAGAAACTTGCAAGGGAAAAAAATGTTTTGCACCTTTAAAAATTACACGTATAAAATTCTGTTTATAGGTATTTTCATAATTTTTTTGGAATATACTTTATTGTAACCTCTTACTTTACTTAGTCTGATCTGATTATTTTCTACTACCACTGATGCCAGTCAATATAAAATCTTCAGTGTGAAGATCTCCATATGTGACCGTCTACGGGAAAACTGGGCACAACGCGGCGTGCGTAAATATCGAGAAAAGATCGATCGATTTCTTAAAAATGTATTGTTTCAAGCCGACGGAAGGGAACGGTTAGGTCTATTATAGTGGGAACGACTTAAGCTATGACGATAAAACTTGGAGAGCTCAATATCTGGACGCCGACAACTCTATAAGTGAAAAAAAATTTTTTTTCGAAGGGTGCCGCGTTGTTCCCGGTTTTCCTGTAGACGGTCACATATGTATGTGGCTAAAATATTAATTTTTTGCTTTTTTACAATTTTCTGTTGGTATGGAAACGCAACTGCATTACTAGCTTTGGTGGTTCATTTTTTTGTGTGTGGTTGATAATTATTTACTGTGATGTCATCTATGTTTTCAGAACCTACTAACATGTTGGATTTAAAGGCTATTTTATGGCTGGAAAACTACCTACAGGTTATATAAGTGTGTGTGTGTGTGTGTGTGTATAGTGCAATATATTATACGTATATTATTATGCATAAAAATAAGGAATGTTTAAACTTATAAAATGTTTTGTGTTGCTAAATTTGTGGCCTTTTAATTTAAAAATTGTTGTAACTAAATTATAGTAAGTCAAAGGTAGCTAGGGATGTGGTATTTCTTAAAGAGCTATTATTTTACCATTTTAAAAGGGATTCATTTATTCTTGTGGTATGTATATCTGAGATTTATTTGTGATTGTAGAATTGGCCGACCACTATGTTGGTGGTCTCTCATGATAGATACTTCCTTACTACCGTGGCAACAGACATTGTACACATGCACTCCCATAGACTGGACTCGTACAGAGGTGATTATGAGGTGAGTACCTTAGCAACAGTTGGCCTCATTTTGTATGGGGTCATACATCGTACGTACATACATACATACATGCATACATTCATACATACATACATACATACATACTGCATGCATACTGCATGCATACATACATGCATACATTCATACATACATACATTCATACATACATACATACATGTACATTTATACTCATTCAGGGAGGAATTGTTAATTCTCGCCCACCATTTTGAGCACGGATCGAAATATGGCATTATTATTGGGTTTAAAGCCTCAAAAAATACTTACATATATTTAATGTTCGCTAATCTTGGCTATGTAAAAATATTCCAGCCAGAACTATGACTACCATGTTTGTTTTTGACATTTCTTTGGCATATTCTTTCTTTTTCTTTTTTCTTTTTTTTTTCTTTCTTTTTTGGCATTTTTTTTTGGTGGTTTCAAGAAAATATATTCTTAAAATTCAGTGCAGGCTAGAGTGTTTCTTTAAAATTGTATACATTGTAATGTCCAGGTATTTATCCGCACGAAGACAGAGAAATTAAAGAACCAGCAGAAGGAGTATGAAGCACAGCTACAGTACAGGCAACATTTACAGGTAATGGAAGTCACAGAAAGGGTAATGGAGATAGAACAGGTAATGGAAGTAGAATGGAAAATGGAGATAGAACGGTAGAACGGGTAATAGAGATAGAACGGGTAATGGAGATAGAACGGGTAATGGAAGAAGAATGGAAAATGGAGATAGAACGTGTAATGGAGATAGAACGGTAGAACGGGTAATAGAGATAGAACGGGTAATGGAGATAGAACGGGTAATGGAGATAGAACGGGTAATGGAGATAGAACGGGTAATGGAGATAGAACGGGTAATGGAGATAGAACGAGTAATGGAGATAGAACGAAACAGATAATGGAGACAGAATTAGTAAAGACAGAACAGGTAATGGAGAAGCTTGAACAGGATGTTGATATTGAAATATTGTTGATATATGTACCTCAGTACAATAAGATGATGTTTTATGTTGACCAGGCGTACATTGCTAGGTGGAGATACAATGCCAAGAGGGCCCCCCAGGCTCAGATGAGGATTAAAATACTGGAGAAATTGTAAGCTGTCATTTCTTCTTGTTGTTTTTGTAAAGCAATTTTTAATGACTTCAAATGCTTCTACGTGTATAGGCCTGAGTTGACACCTGTTACTGTAGAACCAGATGTCAAGTTCAGGTAAGGCATATTAATTATACCGTTGGCGAGAGAGTCAAGCCAAGACACTATTAGGAGTAACACAATTGGAGATGTGGGGTTTGCACTAGGGTAGGCTCATAGTGGTTTAAAGTGGACTGTACAACACTGAGTGTTAGTGCATAAGAGCTTCCCACACCCTCTGCTGATATTTTAAAGCAGCTGCTCTGACATGGTTGGCCTAGGTAAGCTTCCCAAGTGAAAAGTAACCTTTAAAATGTAGGTGTGATGTCTTGAAAATGATCTAAAATAGCTTTGTAAAGGTATCTAGCATGGAATAAATGTACCTATTCCAGTTTATATTGCTTATAACCACCATCATTATATTTTGTGCAGATTCCCAGACGTAGAAAAGCTATCTCCTCCAATTCTGCAGCTGTCAGAGGTAAGATTAAATATGTGGTAAAGGGTTACCTCATCAATAAGGATAATTATTATTGTTAACTTTGACCAATATACTGCATGTGTCTTGAAAGCAAAGAAACTGGCTTTGCTGTTGTCAAGTTACAGGTGTAGTATACAATACTACTCTATTGCAATGAGTCTACCAAATAATTAAACTATTGATAATCATAAATTGTGTTTGACCTTTAAGCCAGCTGCCTGTACTACACATGCTAATTACTTACCTCCATAGAATGAAGCACTTACCTGTTTTATCCATGGTTGTGGATTTAGAATATTTTACTAAGTTATAGTTTCCTTTTCCTCCTTGTTTTTCTACGTCCCTCCCTGTCTTATTCTACTTCTGTCGGGTGAGCTCTCCTGCTTCTCAGCCTTTTGTGAATATTTCTTCATGCGTCGTTTGTTATTATAGATTTAAAATACTTTCTAAGTTATCGTCACCTTTTCTCTACCATTTCGCTCACTTCTCTTCTGCATTAGTGGTACATATGCAGTATCCTTATGTTGAAAACAAATGAGAAAGGACTTCTTTCTTTGCTTATGATGTACCTTACACTCCTTCTAAACTTGCCACCACATTTTCCACCTCTCCTTTCACACTTCCACTCTTATCCTCCACACTTTCACCCTTTACCATCCATACTTTTCACCCTTTACCATACTTTTCACCCTTTACCATACTATTCACCCTTTACCATATTTTTCACCCTTTACCCTCCACACTTTTCACCCTTTACCCTCCACACTTTCACCTTTACCCTCCTCACTATCTGCCCTTACCCACCACACTTTCTGCCCTTACCCGTCTAACTTTCCACCCTTACTTCCACACTTTCACCTTGACCCTCCACACTTTCACCTTTACCCTCCACATTGTCACACTTTCACCTTTTACCCTCCACACTTTCACTCTTTACCTCCACACTTTTAACCTTTACTCTCCACTCTTTTCACCCTCCACACTTTTTACCCTTCACCCTCCAAACTTTTCACCCTCTACCCTCAACTTTTTCCACCCTTTACCCTCGACACTTTCATTGTAGTTCTTAGCCAAGCAGTTAGACTTCTATACTCTACTATTAGTGTATTTTATTTCAGCCTATTCATCCATCTCCTCCGCTTATAATATGATCTTCTGGTATAGTCGTATATCTGAACCTTACCATGGACCAATAATAGCAGCTCAGTCGCATACTAATAAACCCAACAAATATGTGTTTATACTTAAATAACGTGACTTGATTTTGTTGCTTCTTTTTCAATTCAAACGGTTGAGGGGAGTGGTTACTATGGCATTGGACCCCCTTTACCGTATATGCGTAATTTAACAACTCGACTTTATTTTAGTAGTTTGAATAACAATAGTGTAGTTTAAGGCTCGCTCGCCATTTGTGCTCAAGCACACCACTAGTACTTTTCATTAGTGCTGTTTGAAAATTTATTTATACATAATTATTTGACATATTTCTTATAGATATCTTTCGGGTATGAACAAGGAACTGATGTACTTCGAAAGACCAATATCTCTGCTGACATGGAGTCCAGAATAGCTTTGGTAAGTTATCACACCAAGCAGTTTGGTGAACATTTTAAATTCATGACTACTGTACATATCTGTACTTGTGAGTGGATTTCTTTTACTATATATTTTTTAAATAGCATTATGATTTGTGAAGTAATAAAGGAAGGACATTAACTGCTCTTTCACTGAGTCACTGTTCTAACTTAGTGCCGTTGCTTGTGTGTGTGTATGTGTGTGACAAGCTCACCAACTGCATCACAATTGCTCTCCATATTCTGCTATGTATATTTTTGTTGTCAGGTGGGAGAGAATGGTACTGGTAAAACAACGTTGGTAAAGCTACTCACTGGTGAACTCAGTCCTTCAGAGGGTTACAGGACAGCTCACAGGTTAGTTAGTGGAGGGCGGAATCAGTGGAATTTCACTAACTGTACAATTTTTTATGTGTTGCAATATAGATTAATCATTGAATACTGTGTGTAAATGCCACCAACAGACGAGTGATATTCCCGCGGTATCCAATGATTATTCTATTTATTGTGTACTGATCATGCGCAAACGGCATAGAAACCGAGTGGCTAGTGTAATGGATGCTGCCAAGAAGTCTTTCGATTCTTTTTTTCCTTTTTTTTCTTTTTCTGATGAAGTCATTGATAATCTTTTCTCTACTATTCAAGATGGAGTAGAAAGGGAACGTGAAAGGCAAGAAGTATCGTCATCTAACAAAAAACTGTATTACTCAAAAGAAAACACTATCTGACTTGAGAACATGGTATCATTAGTGCAAAGGGATAAATGAAAAGCGAACAATTGAGAATATTCCACCAAAAAGAATTAGACAAACTTCTCGGTCTATTCTATTGTAAGGTACGGAGTGCAAGCAGTTGTCTGTATGAACCGAGCACTCTTACTTCCATTCAAAAAAGTTTGGATAGGCATTTGACTAAAGACCTTTACAACCATATAGCATCTTATGAGATTCTGAGTTTAGCTCATCTTAACAGCTACTCATAGCTAGTAATAAAAGTCTCTGTGTTCATATGAAGCTATTTTATTTAACCTAATTAATGTAATTGGCACAGAATGGTATTATAGAATTAGCAGACCCTAATGGGACGCAATAAGCGTAAAAATAAAGCTTAGGTAATGGGACGCAATAAGCGTAAAAATAAAGCTTAGGGGGACGCAATAACCCAACGCAATAACTCCGGACTTCCCCTTTACTGCGGAATGTTGCGGTCG
>WLWD01006150.1_pt1 | contig 136763 bp, 96 predicted proteins | sample 6712731 | NCBI WGS metagenome assembly WLWD01 (sample SAMN12718690, study PRJNA576275) | sponge metagenome | isolation source: marine sponge | host: Mycale hentscheli | place: New Zealand: South Island, Marlborough, Capsize Point | collected 2014-11-01
ACTGACTCGCATTCTTTGCTCACTTAATTTAGTCGCTCTCTCCATTGTTTGCTTCAGTGTACAGAATGTTCTTATCAATCCAATCATTCATTCATATCAAATTATTGCGTATTAAATGTTCTAAACAATCATTCAATACCTTGAGAATGAACTGGCAAGACAGTAGATGTCTCTTCTGCCTCCATAGTTCTCAAGAGTAAGTTTGAATGAAACCTGAAGACAAACAGATGTTTTATGAACGTCAAAATGTTGTTGTCTGCGAATTGTAGTATTCTTAAACAAATCTCTTTTGAAAACCGGTGTCAAATACTCATCTGAGATATTTGCTATTATATTGTACAATTATAACGTAATAAGTACCTCTTAAAGGACGAAATCTGTTCCCAGAGTGCAGTTCTTTAAGTTAGTCGTTACAGCTCGCCCCCTCTCTGTGCAATCCGGCGTAGCCGCCTGACTATTACCTAACCGAACCGCCCCGCCAGTGTTCCCAACCCACCCCCTTTTGTACAGCCGCAGCGCGCGGCGTCAAGTAGTTTACATGTTGGAGTTGTGGGTGGGGCTGCAAATTATAGTGGTAAAGTGTCGCTGCTAGCAAAAAAAACAAAAAACAAAACAAAAAAACCCCGCAGTGTCACCATTCATTATCTTGTACGAAATGACGTGTTACACCGACTACACCTACGCTACCTGCGAGAATAGTTAGAGAAAGAAAGGAAAAAGTAGTAAGTCGTTTTTTTAAAAAGCTCTAGAGTACTATAGGCCACTTTCAGTGGCTGTTGCTCTAAGCTAGTAATAAGGGTGTGGAATTTGAAATTGGTACTGGGCTAAGAGTGGATACTTATATTAATGTTCAGGTATTGTAATAGCGATGATAAAATTGAGGCCTGGTATTATAAAGTTTTAATGCTTGTGTTACATTGTGGCTAACTCAGATCAGTAAATATCACTTTTTATAGTGTACTTACTTGAGGCATCACGGTACTGTACGGATAGTCTCGTTAACCAGCTGTAGGGGTGGGGCACAGGGGAAGGAGAACATGTGGTAACTTTCACCAGATTTTTCGTGAAGTTGTCCCGGAATGTTGGGACAACCAATTAAGTAACCACAGTTATGTGAACGTCACTCTTACTTAACCACATTTACTCAACTAGCCACTTGCTACGCTTTATTTTGTGATTATGTGCTCATATCGCGCAGGTCTACGACATCACAAAAACGAAATTAATTGCATTCCAGCATTTCATGAAGGCCTGGTTAAATTTACCAAAATTTCTCTGAGAACGGCTGGTTACGACTCTAACATACTTATTGATAACATTTCCCCATATATAATTATTAGAAGAGTCATACGAGGGTATGATTTCTACTTCTATTTGATTACAAGTCCCATAATTCTATGAATATCATCGTCCTCAGCAGTTATTTTTACATTCATTTTTTCCAGCTAAATTTTTCCTTTTTTTAATACTAATTAATTTGAATAAATCAACAAGACAGCAAAATAATTTAGCATGTCTTAGATTTTGAATAATGGAGCTATTAATAGAGAGATTAAGATAGCTCATTTGAAAATTGCTATGAAAAAAATAATGGAGGATGTTAGAGTAGAGTTAATTCATCAGTGTTAGTATGCATATATGTGTGCATATTGGTTAGACACCCCTCTCCCATCTGAGTTGTCTTACTCCCCCCCCCCTCCCCCCAAAAGAATATTTTTTCCATTTTCGTTCCCCACCCCCCCCCAAGAAGCTTCCTCTATAGTCTCATACTCTGTCTTACATAATAGTGTTGCGTAAAGGTGTTTGTTGTATTACTTCAAATGAATGATTGACAAAAATATTTTCTACAGTTACAATTGAATACTATAGTTTTGCTGCCCTGTAATATTCATATGGTAGTGAGTAAAGGGGTCTGATCAAGAAAGCTATAATTTTCACATTCAAACTAAATATGACTCATGAGATAATTCACTTTTTTTTATTAATCCTTTTGTAACTGCCCCACCCTCTAACACTGATGTTCACACACCCCTCCCCCACACTCCTCCCCCACACCCCCTAGCAAAAATGTCTACATCAAACCCTGTTGACCCTAATCTTGCTTTGTTCTCACAGAAAAATTAATTATCCTTTTGTCTTTCTGGAAAGGTTTGCACAGACAATTTATTTATTTGAAGTACATTGATAGATAATTGAAAAAATAAATTGCACACACACTGAAGTTAACATGAACACCTTATCATACAAACAAACCACTCTGTCCAAGATACTTCATAATCAATGAGCTGGTCTCTCAATGGAAGATTTACCATTCAGAAGGCCAGTGCATCAAAATAGGGATTCATTTTTATTCTGTCTACAATATGCCGCAGTATTTTATGTGTACCAATATTAAACCATTCGATCGCATATCTAAAAATTGGGAGTGTATTAAAAATATAAAATATATAATATGCAATTTTAAATAACATTTCTTATAATAAAATCAGTCTCTGTATAAAATTAAATAAGTCAAGAGTATATAAGATAAATATAACAATATCAAAATTGTGTGGTAGTTAAATTTTTTTTAGTTTTTAGAAGACAATTATCTTCTTCATTGATGCCTTTTCTCCATACAGCACATCCTGCAAGTAGAACATAAACGGGAAAAAAAATATTAAAAATTATAAATTTAAATGACATCATCAGGGATCTTGTGCATGTATGTGAATGTGTGTTGGTGCATGTGTGTGCGAGGGAGGTGAGCATTGGGTCAAATCAAAGTTTTAGTAGTTAGTTAAAAAAAATCTCTCACCATTTCCTCAAATCATCATGGACCAGAGCTGTCTCATTTCAAAGACAGGTGTGACATCAGACCTGGGGTAACACCACCACAGCACAGCACAGCATACTGGCTCCCTATGTTTAAAGCAACGATACATCATAACTATCAATGTCTCTTTCAGGAGATAAAGGGTACCCAAAATAGTATTTGCATCCTACCCCTTCCTCTTCCAATGGCTTCATTATACGAGCAGCAAAATCCAAAATCAGTAATAATGTAAGGCCAAGAAACGTGATGCGTAAATTATTCTTCCCAGTGACCTATCTTTATCTTATATTATTTTGATGCAAATATTGTTTTAACAACGAGAGTCAATTTCAGGGTGTTCCCCTAGTTTGATTCCTTAGGACTTGCAGTATGTTAATAAGCTCATTTTTTTTAAAGAGAAAACTGCTGAGAAGTACTTTCTTGCTATTAGTTTGGGGTCCATCCTTAAAATGGCTGGACTATTCTAGTGATTATGGCAAAAATAAGCCACACCATAGTTCAATATAGGCAGGCAGGGAAGAAGGGGAAAAAAAAAGAGAAAAAAAGAAAAGAAAAGAAAAGAAGGTCAGAAAAAAGGATGATAGATAAGGAACCCCAAACTCACTTGACTATCCCATCTGAGGAGCCAGTTGCTATGATTGTTCCAGCCAAACAACTGAACACACACACACACACACACACACACAGATATAGTTTAGATTATGACATTAATCATATGCACACACAAACACATGCATGTACACACCTCAGAAGAGGGTCTGTTATGGCTTGAAAAAATATGGGGTTGACAACAGGAATTAAATACTTCTGTGGTGTTCTAGTGTTTGGGTAGTCCTACTCCTACTACTGTCTCATCAATATGTAGCACAACCACAACATATTATCTCCAACCAAATTAACCACACTACTAACAACAAACCAGCCAACCATGTCCTTGAAGGTATGTACATAACTTGCAGTGATGATGCTAGTGAAGTGATATGTATATGACCTGATTGTGTTATGGTACCTTACAAACACACTCACATACCTACACACACATGTACACACTTGACTTGACTTGACTTCCTCTGCGAATGATTGGTCACCTCCCCCAAGATAGGGGGGAGCAGGACAGCCATACCCACAGCACATCACTGGCACTAGCATCCCATACTGAGCTCTGCACAAGCTCGAGATTATAATGGATTTTATACCAATACCTGTGCAGAGCCTTTCTGGTCAGCCAGCAACCAGCAATGAGCTGCAGGATAGACTGCACCACTTCTCGTGCATATGGAAAAGCTAGGATGGTTGCAAAACCCTCCGTAGCTGGAACAGACTGGAATTGGGTCCATGTGGCACCATCAGGCAAGCAATGCCCTGGTCTTGTACCCACCTACTCCAGTGTGCTTGGTTGGACCATGCTTAGTCTGGAACCTCCCCTCAGACCTGTTCATCATGCTACCAGGAATACTAGATTCCAGGTAACATACAGTAGGGGCCAAAAAAAAGTTCCCATTGAGTCGGTTTAAGGACTTTCTAAAGTCTGTACGGAAGACTTTTAACACGATTTTTTTGAGCAACTTTTAGCCGACTTTTTTGGCAATTTTTTTTTTTTTGTACCGACTTTTTTCTCTAGCGACCTTTCAGAGTCTGACTTTTTTAAGGTTAGGGGCAGAACCCTTCTAGAGCACTTCGGTTAAACAAGTACAGGCAGCACCTGCTTGATGTGTAGCAGCTGCAAAATCAGATTAAAACTAGGCTGCAAACCATTTTTTAAAAGAATAAACAACAGGTTTAAAGTCGGTTCAGCAGCTGGTGACTTGTGTAGTCGGCATTGGTTGATACAAAGTCGTTAAAAAGTCTCCTTACCCTAGAGACTATTTTTCTGTTAGTCGCTAAAAAGTCTGGTCGCTGTGGGAACTTTTTTTTGACCTCTACTGTAGCTCCGAGGTTCATTGGTACACTCAAGTCCCTCCACCAGGACAAGGTGATGGCCCAATGAGGGGGCATGTACACACACACACACACACACACACACACACACACACGCACATCAATCCTTTAGGACAAAAACATAACAATAGCAATAAAGAGGAGGGAAGGGAAGGGGGGGGGGGGGGGGGGGGGGGGAGGGGAGAATTAAAGAAATAGTGAGTAATGAAGTAAAGACTGAAGGGAAAGGAAAAAAGAGGAAGAAAACAGTGAAAAAATCTATAGTCTAATCAAGCTCCGGGAAGTAACATATAAACTGTGCCACACGCCTCTGGAGAGCATTGGTAGCTATTAAATTGGCTGATTTTAAATCTGCTCTATAACTTATTTTAACAAGTGTCCCTAATTTACACAAACTTCATTTAAGCTACAGCAGGGGTCAAAAAAAGTTCCCATTGAGTCCAGTTTAAGGACTTTCTAAAGTCTGTTAGGAAGACTTTTAAAGAACCCCTTCTAGAGCACTTCAGTTATTGTGGTTAAACAAGTACAGGACAGCATTTGCTTGATGTGTAGCAGCTGCAAAATCAAAAGTCTCCTTACCCTAGAAACTATTTTTCTGTTAGTAGCTAAAAAGTCTGGTCTGCTATGGTAACTTTTTTTTGACCCCTACTGTAGCTTGAAACTACCTGAAATAGATTCACATAATAGATCAAACTAGATAGTTTTAAATAACAGATAAATAACTATATCCAATAAAAGAAATTGTATTTTAAATTAAGTCTAGCCTGGTTGGTGATAAGGCCCCATCTCCTGAAACTATGCACATGAACACTCATCTACCTGCACGGACTGTACTAGTGGAGACAACATGTCCGGCTCCTCACACAGCACCAAACACATAGACTAGGTTACCAGACAAATGCCAGGTCCCTAAAGTCTAGGTTAGACCCCACACATACATAAGGTGACCTACACACATTACTTCCATGCACTTTTAAAGAGTCAGGATTCATCGGTGCAAGTTGGGTTCATGGTTGCCAAGCTTTAATTAGTGATAGGAACGTGTTTAAAGAGTCAGGATTCATCGTTGCAAGTTGGGTTCATGGTTGCTAAGCTTATAGGAACGTGTTTAAAGAGTCAGGATTCATCGTTGCAAGTTGGGTTCATGTTGCCAAGCTTTAATTAGTGATAGGAATGTGTTTAAAGAGTCAGGATTCATCGTTGCAAGTTGGGTTCATGGTTGCCAAGCTTTAATTAGGAACGTGTTTAAAGAGTCAGGATTCATCGTTGCAAGTTGGGTTCATGGTTGCCAAGCTTATAGGAACGTGTTTAAAGAGTCAGGATTCATCGTTGCAAGTTGGGTTCATGGTTGCCAAGCTTTAATTAGTGATAGGAACGTGTTTAAAGAGTCAGGATTCATCGTTGCAAGTTGGGTTCATGGTTGCTAAGCTTATAGGAACGTGTTTAAAGAGTCAGGATTCATCGTTGCAAGTTGGGTTCATGTTGCCAAGCTTTAATTAGTGATAGGAATGTGTTTAAAGAGTCAGGATTCATCGTTGCAAGTTGGGTTCATGGTTGCCAAGCTTTAATTAGTGATAGGAACGTGTTTAAAGAGTCAGGATTCATCGTTGCAAGTTGGGTTCATGGTTGCCAAGCTTATAGGAACGTGTTTAAAGAGTCAGGATTCATCGTTGCAAGTTGGGTTCATGGTTGCCAAGCTTTAATTAGTGATAGGAACGTGTTTAAAGAGTCAGGATTCATCGGTGCAAGTGGTTGCCAAGCTTTAATTAGTGATAGGAACGTGTTTAAAGAGTCAGGATTCATCGTTGCAAGTTGGGTTCATAGTTGGGTTCATGGTTGCCAAGCTTTAATTAGTGATAGGAACGTGTTTAAAGAGTCAGGATTCATCGTTGCAAGTTGGGTTCATGGTTGCCAAGCTTTAATTAGTGATAGGAATGTGTTTAAAGAGTCGGATTCATCGTTGCAAGTTGGGTTCATGGTTGCCAAGCTTTAATTAGTGATAGGAACGTGTTTAAAGAGTCAGGATTCACCGTTGCAAGTTGGGGGACATGGTTGCCCAGCTTTAATTAGTGATAGGAATGTGTTTAAAGAGTCAGGATTCATCGTTGCAAGTTGGGGGACATGGTTGCCCAGCTTTAATTAGTGATAGGAACGTGTTTAAAGAGTCAGGATTCATCGTTGCAAGTTTGGGTTCATGGTTGCCAAGCTTTAATTAGTGATAGGAACATGTTTAAAGAGTCAGGATTCATCGTTGCAAGTTTGGGTTCATGATTGCCAAGCTTTAATTAGTGATAGGAACGTGTTTAAAGAGTCAGGATTCATCGTTGCAAGTTGGGTTCATGGTTGCCAAGCTTTAATTAGTGATAGGAACGTGTTTAAAGAGTCAGGATTCACCGTTGCAAGTTGGGTTCATGGTTGCCAAGCTTTAATTAGTGATAGGAATGTGTTTAAAGAGTCAGGATTCATCGTTGCAAGTTGGGTTCATGGTCGCCAAGCTTTAATTAGTGATAGGAATGTGTTTAAAGAGTCAGGATTCATCGCTGCAAGTTGGGTTCATGGTTGCCAAGCTTTAATTAGTGATAGGAATGTGTTTAAAGAGTCAGGATTCATCGCTGCAAGTTGGGTTCATGGTTGCCAAGCTTTCTCTTTAATTAGTGATAGGAACGTGTTTAAGAGTCAGGATTCATCGTTGCAAGTTGGGTTCATGGTTGGTGGGGGGAACATGGCTACCGCATTTCATACAGCAAGTGGAGGATCATGGTTACTTTCTCAATCGTCTGCATTCATTATCCAGAATAATAAAATCTTGTTATGTCTGTTAATAGTATTGGGTAATTAAAAAAAATTTTTTTTAATTTTCCTCTTCCACAGGTAATGTTACATTAGCTTAGTCTAGATGTGCTATGTTTATGATTACATGAGAATCTTTTGATTGAATCTTAGTATCTGCTTAGAATGTTCCTCCTTGCCGTCGAAGTCCAGAAAAAGCTGAATAAAGTTAAAAGTAACTTTTCGAAAAATGGTATCGATTGTCATTGACGTACACAGACCCCGCCCACTTACTCTGTAGTAGCGACGTACCACAGGCCAGTATCACTATTGTATAGCAATACAACCCATACACTTTACTTCACACCTGATAAAACTAGAAATAACAAGAACTCATTAACCCAAAAGAAGGCATAGATATATACGTAGGTATAAATTATTTGAAAAAAAGTAGCAAAAACAAATGAAAAACAACATAACAAACACACACACAACTCTTATCACCCCCCCCCCCCTCCCCCCCCCCCCCCCCCCCAAAAAAAAAAATAATAATAATAATAATAATAATAACAATATAAAGTAATAAAAAATGATTAATTGCTTATTATTATGAAAGTGGATATATTTGAATATGCAGTCAATGTAAGGGGGGGAGAAACAATCCTTAATATAAACAAACAAACAAAAATCCACTAGACCCCCCCATCAACTAAAAAGCCAAAGCAAGATGTCAGAGCCTACATGGGTGGTGGAGACTACATAACCAAGCAATGGAAGATGTCAGAGCCTACATGGCTGGTGGAGACTACATAACCAAGCAATGGAAGATGTCAGAGCCTACATGGGTGGTGGAGACTACATAACCAAGCAATGGAAGATGTCAGAGCCTACATGGCTGGTAGGGACCACATGACCACTACTTGGTGGGAACAACATCCTAAAGAAAGAGTAGCCAACTGTCTAGCTATTCTAAAGAAAATTTCCAACTTGCTACACACTAGTACACTCCAATATTACCTTCATGGTAAAAAAAGAAGAATTTTTTTTTTTAATAATTATAGGGTAGATTTTGCCATAGCCAAATTGTTCAAACACCTTCCATCACATAGTAACATATGTATTACCTGACACTATCTCTAGAAGAGGATCCCTGACAAATAATTTAACTCAGGCATGGGGACAGTGAACAAAGAGAGAGAGTGTGTGTGTGTATGTATGTGGAGGGAGGGGGTACTTGATTGAGAAAGAAAGTTGAGCTGTTTATATAATATATGGAAGCTGAAACTAGGATTTTTGAAACTTGTGTTCGAAGTAAGCTTGGTGAATACTTCTCTAGGTCACAAATATCCTCCTAATCTCATAGAAGCCCATTACCCCTGTACTGTTTGTTTGTGAGAACTCTGTACCACAAGAGCTCTGTGCCCTAAGAACTCCTTTTCAATCTCCGTAATTGACAAGTGGAATACTATACTAGCCAACATCATATCTGCCTCCTCTATCACCTCTTTGAAACTCAAACATTGCTACACCTTAATAGTATTTTTGCTATTGTTTTATAGACATTCACTAATTTTGATTCTTTCCACTGATTCTTATTTTCTCTCTTTCTCCTATATATTTATTTCGTTCTAATTCTCTGGTTGGTCTTCACAATAGCCCAGAGGTAGTTGGCCCAACCTGCCATGGCAAAAGGATGAAGTATATTTACCAATGATCACCTCGACGATTTAAACTGGAATTTCCTAGCTATTTATCTACAATAGAGGAGGAGGAAGCTTTCATTTTGTCCAAACAACACCGTTCAGTTGAAATAGTGATGATTAAATAGTAATGATTAAAAGCAGGATACTTACAAACATCCTAAAGCTGCAAGATATCCTCAGAAATATAATAAATTCCTCAAAACATACAGTTACTTTGACAAGGGGGTTCACGTACCTAGAGCTAGGCCTATCTGGGGATCTTACCAGGACTGGCTTATCATCCTCAGTAACTATAGTTGCTTTGACACGGGGTCTACCCTGGAGCTTGCATATCCTGGGATCGTCCTGGGACTGGCTAAGTATCATTAGTAACTATAGTTACATAAACTTTGAGGCAGAACCTAAGCCCGAGATTTTCTTGGGAGTGGCTAAGTATCCTGGTAGGTGTAAAGGAGCTATAGCTTTCTAGGATTGTTTTAGGAATAGATAAGTAACTCTGACACTCTTTGACGTCACAAGACAAGCGACGGTGTCACTGGGCTACCCTTCTTAAGATTTACAAGGAACCTTATAGTATTGCACATATATTGGTAATAATAATACAGTAAATTCTCCCTTATGCAAACTTCTCAGATATGGGCAACTCTATTATCTGGGCAGCAAAATAAGGACAAAATTAATTAAAAATAGTGGGTGGAGTGACTCGAAGGACCTTTCCTGACCAAAACTAACTAAAAATACATTAATTCCACGTTATAGGGCATTTCTGCTGGCACCCCTTAGTCCCAAGGCGCCCGGATAAGAGAAAATATACTGTAATAACATAGTAATTAAGACGTCACTTTCTCTCTCTCTCTCTTTCTCTCTTCCTTATGGCACTCCGTAGTAGCGTCATCACTCTGTGATGGTCCAACCACAACAATATTCACAGCTAATTAAGGTGATACATGCATTAGTACTAGTAGTTTTGGGGAAAAATGAAAGAAAAAAGTTATGGCCACTGAGTGTACTTATGAATAATTACAGTAGACCCTCAATTAACCGAACACGTCAGGACCGAGGGTTGTTCGGATATTTGAAATGTTCGGATACGAAATAAGTCATTTTGAATGGGGTCTTAATCTCTTATCTATTTAATGCACAGCAAAATTCCAATGAATATCATTATAATTCCCAAATAATGGTGTTCGGATTAGCGAGAGTTCGGATAAATGGGGTTCGGATAACTGAGGGTCTACTGTAATGAGTTTGTCAGAAGTCAATGGTACGCTTAATGTGACACAGTATGGATAATGAATATAACATTATGAGGTATTGGAGTGATAATTGCACACATTAGCAATCAGGAGACATGTAAATAGGTCAGTATACTCCATCGTTCCTTATTTAGGAACTTAAAGGAACTAACAAAACTCCTAATGGTATCTCTAAAAGTTAATCCACAACTCAGATTATAACTACTGTCACTATCCATAGATGATTTTCTTATATTAAAGATGGTATCAATGAGTAAATTTATGATGTCATTGTCAACAAAACAGAGTAAATGATTATTTTTGTAAACTATGTTAAACAAAGGGTGCAACTCTTTTATTTTCAAGCTACTGAGCACATTTGGTGGAATTGTGCAACTAGTAATAATCTTTTATACAACAAAGTTAGCTTAATAGGACCTAATAAATAGTTGTTCTTTCAGAGAATGTGAATCTACATGGCCTCATGCTAACTCCTAAACTGCTATGTACATGAATACATATACACCCTCAGAGTTCATGGCCTGACCCTAAACTTAGTGGAGACAACATGTCTGACTCCTAGTAACCAGCAAGTGGGGGTATATTGTGCGGGTACCACCAGGGAGTCAAGTTCAAGTGTCTGGATTTTATTTAGAATTACTTGCCCATGACACTAATATGTACACATTATAGCAGACTCCCAGACTGCTGGTGTGTGTGTGTGTGTGTGTGTGTGTGTGTGTGTGTGTGTGTGTGTGAGAGTGAGAGAGAGAGGGGGGTGAGCTGGTAATATAAATAGCCATGCAGTTCAACAGTTCAACAGTTAAAAAAAAATGGACACACTGCCGTTTGAAGCTACAGGAATTGCTCCTAAACAAGGGATTACAAGACGTGGCCACAGCTGTAGATAATAATGAAGTAACAGGACAGTGCCTGTTGGAATTAACTGAAGGAGAAATAAAGAAATTGGCTCCCAAAATTGGAGACAGGGTAAAATTAAGAAAACTCATAAATGAGTGCCAAGTAAGTTCCTCCATTATAGTTATCCTTACAATTTTACAAAGCTTTATATTTGCAGAGTGAATATGATTTACTTCCAACTTTATCAAGCACAGAGGGCTCCTCAAACTCCAATGAGACAATGACAGATATCAATACAGTAAGAATTAACAAACGATAAAATAAGAAATTAACTCCATGTCTTATACATACTAGGAAGAAGAGATACCAGATGATATGCCTCAGTACCTCAGTGACTCCAGTGGTGTTCCAATTACTCCTGATGCCTTCACTGAGGATGATGATGTTCTAGGTGACTCATTGAGTCTGCCAAATCTGGTTTCTAATGCCTTAGAGCCTAGCACGAGTCAGGCAGCTGTAAGTTTGCTACATCTGTAGTGTAATATGTGCTATTAATACAGTGTTAAGTGTCTTATACATTATATACATGTACTGTATTTCATAAGCTTTAGTACACAGATACGTAAACAAACTGAACTCTTATTCCATTAAATATGTTTTCCAGGGTCCTAGTCATTCAGAAAGAACAGCACCTCATAACCCTTCTATGAACAGAGCTGGCCATAGTAATGTAAGTTACAAATTAAAACAACATCTAATGGCTCGGGTTATTACATTTCACTCTAGACATAGTTGCTGTATGGCAAAGGATAAATGTATCGGTGTAGTGGGCGCAAATGCAGTTTAACTCACCATGTTATGGTCTACAGAATTCATCTAATTGGCACCTTGACTTTAAGGTTCCAGACAAGGATAAGTTTGGGTATACAGCAGCAGCTGCCATTGAAGATGGGCACTTGACCTCTTCAGCTAAGAGAAAGATTATCTCCTTGATGAGGTCCCTTATTATCCCCCACACACTGTATCCAACAGCTGAACAGTATGTTACAGTGTGTGCTAAGTTGGTTGAAAAACATCCCAAATTAAGAGATATGGTTGGAAATGGCATAGTAAGTTCTCTCTTGTTTATTTAAGAGATAAATACATTAATAACCTTTTAAAACATAAGGGGTCCTGGAAAATATCCTTGAGAAACTCGTTTAAAAACTACAGAAGAGACCACTGTCCTCGAACTGCATCTAAGCAAACCTCAAGTATTGATCACCATTCTTCCAAAAAATTGAAGCTCACTGAGGTAGTCTGACTAATGTGTGTTTTAATATGTTACACAAGTTGTGCTCACTGTATAGGAAGATCATGTAGTAGACCATGAGGAGTATGAGGGTTCCATTGAGTTGATGCAAACTCTTGATCTTAAGAGAAACAGAGCAACTGGCACCAAATTAATGATTGAAACCCGTTCCATAAGAAGAGAATGGATAGCAAGTGAGAATCCTAATATTGTAGAAGTTATGGACAGATTCCCATTGCTAAAAGATTTACAGATCGTAAGCATTATTAAAATAATTTTTTCCCTTAATTACCGATTCCTATCAGTTTCAGGCAGAATATTGGAACATGGTCGACCGGAGTCGTGAAGATGCCATAGCTGCATGGAATGCCTGGAAGAAGACAATAATTAAGGTAGCTGAAGTAGAATCCAAAAGAGCCTCCATCAAAAAAGTGCTCCAAAACTATAAACAAGTCCCAGAAGGTTTATCACAAGAAAATGGTATAAATAATACAAAATTCACATCATATTAAACTGTTACAATAACTGCTTCTTTCACAGACTACAGAGACTTTGCAGCTTGTGAAATTCTGTTTAAGTTGCTCTACCTCAGAAACACAAAAGGTCTACTTTACAAACAAGTGTTAGTAAGTACACACCATTACTGTCCAAAATTTTGAAATCACAGTTGCAAATTGATCAGACCGCAGATGTTGACCTGGGTCTTGAAGCAAGCATACAGTTGGAACCTTTCTTTCTTATCGTAGGACAGATTGGCTCAGTGGAATGCAACTACTTGCTGGTGGCCGAAAATGAAATCATATTAGAATCTAAGTCTTTTCTGGAAGCTATTTTTGATGTCATGGGGACTTATTTTCATTATAATAATATATGCTATTCTAAGCAACTAAATTGTATTTTACAATTTTTTCAATCATATATCTTAAACATACCTGTAACCACAAAAAAAACTCCTGAACCTTTGATTAATTTCATCAGATTAGCCAACTCATTTGATTGATTGTTACTCTAGTATATTGTATTCACCTTCAAATGCTTGATTTTATTTACTTGCTTTTCATAATAAAATGGACAAGGTTAATGATTTACTTTGTTTGCAGCACACTATTGTCCAAGTTATCCTAGCTACACCAAGCTTACAGAATACCACACAAATGTGGGTATCATAATATACAGTATATTTATGGGCTGCATTTAAGGGGGACGTAAGGCGCCTTTGCCCCTCCTACAGATACTTCAGTGCTTAAGTTATGTATGACTTAGCCAATAACACGTAGCCAAACAGGACTGCACTATCTTAAAAGTAGTGCAACTCATGGCAATCGACACACACATTGCCCCTCCTAAAATTGTGAAATCGTAATTTCACCCCTCTGAGCTCTGTTCTCTATATGCAACCCTGTATATATATACTAGTGGTGTGCTTGAGCACAAATGGCGAGCGAGCCTAAAGACTATACTATTTTTATTGACTTCTAACACTGAAGCTGCTGAAAATAAGGTCCAGTTTTTAAATTTAGCATACAGGGTAAAGGGATTTCAGTGCCATAGTAACAACTCTCTGCAACTGCTTGAATTGAAGGAAAAAACAACAACAACAAAACAATACAAGTTATTTAAAAGTTTTCTTTGTGATATTCTTTAGCTAAGTAGTGGTTGTAATACACAATGCTTTGACACAGCTGGACATGCACCTACACAGACTTACCTTCACAGTAGTCTAGTGGACAATGTATTTTCAGGTAAATACTGTGCGCACGGCTTATAACCATGACAAAGAGCGCATTGACTTACCACCGCCACTAACTCGAATAGAAATGGAAGTCCGTTAAGTTTTCAAGTTTGAACTGCACCCGCAAAAGAATTCAAAACGGTAAACAATTCAATTTCTAGGGTGATACGGGTACTGATCGATAAACCAGAGGATTCTGTTTAGTGCAATATGGGACGGGGTCGACAACCGAACTAACACAAAAACGCAAGGGTCAAAGTACAAAAATGCCTTACGTACGTCCATACATATATACAAATAAATAAATAAATAAACTAACATCCCCGATTTTCGATTGTGTTACCCCTGTAAGTGTCTCGCTCGCTACGCTCGCTCGCCAATAATATACACACCTGTAAACTATGTGCTAGTGCATTATCCTTATCTCTATGGGAAAAGGATGGGATTGGTTTTCTGAGGCTTGTTGAAAAGAGTTATTTTTATTAAATATCTGAGATGATGGGCCATAACCACTATTGATTGCTCAAGAAATAGTAGAACAGACTTACTAAATGTAAAATAAAGCCTTTCTTCGTGCAGACTCCCTCACAATAATAGTTGTATTACAAGTGTCTTTTATAACCCTTGTAGCGCAATGAGGCAAGGCTGGTGTGCCCTCAGTGTCCCTACAACCACACCGCCAACCTCAATATGAAATTAAGGGACTACAAGCAACATATCAGAGAATGCCACACCTACTCACCTTCATTTGAAATCACATGTGGAATGAATGGATGCCCAAGACGGTTTAAAAAATTTAGAAGCTTCAAGTCCCATGTATATGACTGGCATGGTGGGGATCCTAACGTGTCCAATACCTCCACTACTCCATCCCATTCCTTAACGCAACTGGAACCTGAAACTGTTCATGAAAGTGAAATGATTGCTGCAACTGATTCGAGTGATTTCGACACCATTCCTGTTGCTGAAACAGAAATAATACCAGAAATTCAAACAGAAATCACAGAAAACAATAGAAATGGTAAGCACTATTTAGATAATATATTAATAGTAAAGACACTTGAACATAAGCAGCTGCAATTTGAATCAACAGGTATGTGTTGAAAAAAAGGGGGGAGAGGGGGGAGGGAGAGAGAATGAAAATGACAATAATCAAAACAAACAAACACACAGCATAAACTCAAATTACATCACTTGGATACATGCCTTTCTGTGTGACTACAGTCAAAGCAGTGAACTACTGCAGGGTTTATTTCAGGGGGGCAAGGGGGGTTGCTCTTGTCCCCCCCCCCTTAGATTGTGAATATTCCAGACCCAAAGGAATAGTGTAATTTTTCCCTAGTAAATATACAATTTCCCCTCCCCCTTTCAAGTTAAGGCCACGCCCATTTTCCCCTCCCATCCTTGGGAAAAATTCATAAACCCTGTACTGAATGATACACTTAATAATATTAGTCACATTTAGATACCCTGTATTAGTTATTAGAATTTTGGTAAAGAAACAGTGGTGCCACAGAGCACTCGTCACATCATGTTGTGATGAGCATGAGATTCATGTATAAAGGGAATTCATACTTCTAGATTTGCTGCAAAAATGATTTTTTTGGATATTCTAAACTATAGGAGGACATCAGCTGATAAAAATAATTCTAATTAGATAAAAAAATTAATGTTGTCCTTGGCATGTGTTGCTTGTACAATTTTGATTTTTTGGTATTAATTTTTTTCTTAAAGTACAGTACCGTCACATATGCATGTATACATATATATTATTATATTCAGCAAAATTACAGCTATATAATGTGTGTGACTCTGATGAAGGTACAACTGAGCTTGAATCATCTAGCATGGAAGAAACTACTTTACCTGAAGATAATTTGCAGCATCTTGCTAGGATGTCTGCATTATTTTTATTAGAAATAAAGGAGAAATACAGACTAACTCAGGTGGCAGTTCAAGGAATGATAGAAGGAATAACAAATTTAATACAGGTACCGAATATTTCATAAGTATGATTGCACTTACATAAAACCGCAACAATAATTTTGTAGCTGCATTGTACGGCTTTGTACTCAGAAGTGAAGGAGAGGCTGAATAAAGTTGGAGTAGTAGAGAGTTTGGATGACAGCTTCCACCAACTGTTTTGTGACGACAGTCCATACTGTAATCCATTTCGGGAGGTTTCTACCCACCACCTACAACAGAAGTTTTTAAAAAAGAATTTCAGTTTAACGGTTTGTAGTAGTGATGTTGTTTTTATGAACTGCTATAGTAATACATACTCTATAGGAACCACAACGCATTCCAGTTGGAAAGCATATGAAATGGAAAGGGTGTGGACCAAAAAGGAAGTACACTTTGAAAAGAGATGAAATGATCTATGTGCCACTGACACAGACTCTGCAACAGCTCCTTCAATCTGACTTTGTCAGATATCAGGTAAACCTCACTTCTATATTTGTCTACAATGATCACATACACATGCTAATTCTACCACTTCACAACAATGAAATAACTCTTCACACTAAGCATATAGTACAAAACCACAGGAATGGAATGCATACATTTAAAGAGTTTCACACTCACATTTTGAAACAGTTAATCCCAACTTTGAGTTTATGCCAGGTCAGCTAACTTACCAACATACATTCAAACTCAGGTATCACATGAGGAGAAGAGTGAACTTGGCTGGCTGTCCGACTATAGTGATGGAGTTGCCTTCAAAAGCCATCCCCTCTTCACAATGCCTCCTACTGCACTCCGCATTTTCCTCTATGACATGTATGATGACTTAGAGGTTTGCAATCCTCTTGGATCTAAAGCCAAGATCCACAAGCTGAGTAAGTCATGTGATCTAAATTCCAAAAAGCTACTAAAGTACTTACAGCACATATGAAAATATATTTACAATTTAAATTAAAAAACAAAAAATTACTTATTTCCATTCTTATTTCAGGTATTTTCTACTTCACACTTGGCAATATACTTCCAAGTGCCAGATCTAAATTGTCCTCTATCAACTTATTGGCAATCACCAAAGAAAAACATCTAAAGAAATATTGGACACTATTTTATAGTGAATGACTTGAAAAGACTGGTAAGTATTTGTTGGTCAGACACCTCAACAAAAATAAACACAACTAATTATCATATGTTAGGAACTGGGGCTTACACTTAACATAAAGGGGGAAATGAAGAAGTACCATGGCACACTATGTGCTGTGTCTGCAGACAACTTGGCAAGTCTCGCCATGGGAAGCTTTAAAGAGAGCTGCTCTGCATTTAGACTGTGCAGACATTGCATGGCTACTAGAGATGCTGCCAAGTCACTGGTTAGTTAAGTCACTACACACACATTCAAAATAAGTGGCTCACATATAATAATAATAAGCCAACTCAAAGCAACAATTCCAACAGTTTATTTTCACTGCATAATTTTAGTTATTGTTTCTAAACAGTTCCGGGAAGACGACTTCACCTTAAGGGATCATACCAGCCACAACCTACAGTGTTCAGAACTAGACACTTCTAGTGATGCTTCCAAAATTTATGGAGTTAACAGAAATTCCATTCTAAATGAACTACGGTGATTTCTTACATCTATAAAATTAACACTCACTAAAATGTTCTATATTCACCTGGTTTTAGATATTTTCATGTGTGCGACGGTGGTTTGGTCCCTGATGTGATGCATGATATTTTAGAAGGTGCACTCCAATACGAGATCAAGCTCCTTCTGAAAAGAATGATGGAAATAGATAAACATTTCAGTCTTGGTAAGGAAACCAGTTTACCAGTTCTGAAATGTAACATAACAACAATGTGTACTACACAACTATAGACACATTCAATTCCAGAATGACCAATACAGAGCTGGGATACATGGAAGTACATGATAAACCCACTCCGCTAGCCACAACACTCTTTACTACTCCAGGACATACTTTAAAGCAATCTGGTAGGCCAAACAAAGAACTAAAGAATATTTAGTGACCTTTTATTCCTGTAGCTGCACAGATGTGGCTAATGGCAAGAATTCTCCCTATTGTGATCGGTGATCTTGTCCCAGAGAGAGATCCTTACTGGGAGAACTACTTGATCATGATGAGAATTGCAGACCTCTTGTTCACCAACAAACTATATGAAGATGGTGTTGGCTACATGGCTCACTTGATCCAAGTACACCATACCAATTTCAAGCACTTGTATCCTGGAGCGTCAATAATACCAAAAATGCACTTCATGCTACACATGCCAAGATTAACTCTTCAGTAAGTTAACTCATTTGCTTTAATGTATGCATACAAGTAAGGGTTTAAACATTTCTCCTTGTTTTAATTTAATTTATTCAATTGTACTAGCTGGCATCTATACAGTAGAACCTCAGAGTTAAGAACTTCAGAATTACGGAAGACTCAGTAACTAAACACCTTAGTGTGCCTTTTATTAGTAGTAAATTATCACATTACTAATGACTACTTAGTAGTCTCACACATAGATAGAAAATTCTGAGTTACAGAAAGCCTGGTTTCTCAAGGTGCTTGTAACTCTGACGTCTTATTGTAATTATTTCTGCATTTGCAATATGACACAATATTCAACAAAACTCTGGAAGATATTTATTAACCCTCAGCGTATGTACATGTACACGAGCTTTATGTAACTCACTTTGTCATTCATTTGTCTGTTCTCTGTATCTCCAGGGACGGATATCAAATAATGACATTACAACCTAGACAAATAAATATGAACTTTAAATAAAGAATGATTTCAAACTATGCCCACAAAGGCTTTTGGTGCTTCCTCGATAATCCGGACTTTAATTATCCGAACCTGCTGCATAGCACTGGCTCTAGATGTGTAAGCGCTGAGGGTTTGTATGACAGGTTTACCTTAACTATACGTGAAAAATAAATTTGTCAAATACCAATTAAATTGACTCATGTGACATTACAGGTACGGTCCGTTAGTGAAGCATTGGACAATGCGGTATGAGGCCAAACATGCTTACTTCAAAAGTCTAGCCCACACCTTGGGAAACTTCACCAATATTCCACTTTCATTGGCAACCAGGCACCAGCAGCACCAGTGCTACCTGCAAAATAAAGCAAACAGAGCAGGAGTTGAAACTGGACCAGGTATATAATGTAATCATCAATAAGAAATGAAATTGAGACAAATAGTTTGGATTACTAGAGTAATGAAATAAAAAAGGAAGGAACCCTTTGTGTTAGGCATCATAGCTTCCTTCTCCTTAGGAACTTTAAATTAATTTATTTCTTTATAGTTTTAGGCATTTTTAAAAAGCCTCTATTAGCCAATACTCTTGGCACAAATGACAAGCACAATTTTTAATCTAGTTATGTTTCTGTTAATTAACATTACCCCTTGAATAGCTTTATCTTCTGCCAACAAAACCTGGAAACAGGGAAAACTAAAGCCATTGTGCACATTGTGCACAGTCCCCATGCAAGCATATTAGAGAACAAGTATAGTTGGTTTTTTAAATTATGATAATGTATGTATACATGCAGTAACCTCTGTATCAACAGTGGAAGTGAGCGACATGGCCCCAACAATAACAGCAGAATATGAGTAAGTATAAATTTGCATACCTTAACTGAATCAATTTTTATTGTAGTTTAAAATTCCAGGACCAAATGGGTAAAGGTGGAAGGGCAAATTTACAAGCCTAATGCCGCGGTCTTGTGTGGCACTGATGATGATGCTTTTGAGGTACTTGAAATATCTGCCATCTATATCAACAAAGAAGAGGTTATCTTCAAAGGAATCATACACAAACTCACTACATACAATAGACACTACCGTGCCCACATTCTTTCTACAACTAATCAAGTCAAGTATATTTCTTACAATGCATTACTTCACTACATTCCTCTACATCCTCGAATCACAAGTTTTACCAGAATTCAAAGTTGTAATTTTTTACCGTTTTATATACCTCATTTCTTTTACTATGTGTTAGTTTTAAGAAGTTGTGTTTGTTCATTCATTTCAACCTTTCCACATTAATGAAACATCTTTACCTTTCATAGCTTATAGCTGTTTTTTTGTTAGGGCACTTGTTGTAAACATGGTGTGGATCGACTTGAAAGGATAGTGAGCTACGTATAATGGAGGATTCTCTTTGCGCAACTACTTTATTTTAATTTGAATAGGAGCTAGAGGTCAAAGGACATGCCGGGGATTCTTCCTTATATACCCAGACCTCCGAAAGGAGTTCAGAATGTGGTATACGAGGCCACAGATTTCCCGTACGGAGAATAGCATTGAATTATAAAAGCAACCTCTACGTTTAGGTCACTTGAATCCATATAATAAAGTAATGAAGTGAATATTTCAAGTTATGTAATACGCAATCACAACATAAAAAAAATCTGGAAGTCTACACTACAATACCGGCTTCCATACTTACAGCAGCTTGCAAGTGGTTTTTTCCTTCATTTCTTATAGCAGATACACGGTAGAATAAGACCATCTTGGTATTTGGCAAAACTATTTTTCTTATTACTAATGTTTAACTGGCTAGTCAACTATTCAGTCGTAAATCATCAGATATTTTGTGATCTTAATTTTTTCAAAGCTTCTATTACATAATTTTTATCTGATCATTTAAACCTGGCTCTGTTAGAAACAATGCAAAACACATTAAGCTCTACTACACTTCAATATCTCTTGAGTGGGATAGACTAGATAGGTTTCGCTTAGTGCCAATCTAAATTACTATTTTATGAAACCTTTCATGTTGTGTGTGGTCCTATAAAATGAGACCATACACACGATACACATTAAAATATTAAACGTAAGTGCAACTAGAAAACTAAACACTACTGACTAATCTTAGCTATATCACCTATCTAAATAATAAACAGGGTACCAAATTTTACTATTATTAGCAAGAGCCAAAGTAACACTAATGTTCGTGTACAGTCACTTGTCTCACAAGAGCAAGCGCATACGCAGTTTCAAACTCCCCACGGAAAAAAACTCTAACCTTCACTAAACTCCATCTAGAGCGCACGTGGTTGCATGGCCAATCTCAGAAGGCGTGGACTGTTGTTATAGTTACAGTTACTTAAAAAACAATCCGAAAGTTCACTGCTTTCGTAAGTGGGACAGTATTAAGGGGGGTGGGGGGGGGAGGGGGAGGGACAGTGAGACTGCAGTTATATATTGCCCTCTCTCAAGATAAAGCATCTTTAAAGTGTTCTGATAAACCTGTCAACATTCAGTTGAAACATTCATGCAAATGTCTCCTCTTGGGACTCATGGGCTGAGCTGCAAGTTCAGTGTAGGAAGACATTCTAAATAAGCTGTTAAATGAGATCATCCACCCCACTCTTGTCTAGGCAGATGTGTCTCTGGCCACTAGTGAACTATGTGGTACTAGCTACGTACCTCCTCCAGAAACTCTCAGTGGCAGTTCAGCTGGGAATGCCACAGCCGCTTTGGGTTGTGTCTATCAATCCTTGGATTTTTAATAATTTTAAATGGTTATTATTATTATTATTATCATTTTATTAATGGATAATTGTTACTAATGTTAGCTTCTTAAATACAGTTAAGAGTTCGTTCAATATAGTTTTTAGTGATTGATATAGTGAAAGTTTTATAGCTCTACTGCATGCTTGAAGTGATCGTGAGTTCAATTAAAACATCTGCTACTCACATGACAAGCAAATGCATTGCCTAAGATGATCATGACTCCTAAAGAAAGTAGGTTGGTCTTTGTATACTATAAGAATATTAATAATGGATACATTCATGTGTATTTAGCTATTGTTCAGAGTCAGTTCATTTTTTCTCTTGAATCACATGCCCGGTTATGAATAACGACAGTACATATTATTCATACATCTCATTCCAAGAGATCAGTATTATAACTTAATAAATTTCTCGCCTGCATGTATGTTACAACTGAATTTTAAATGAGTTGAGTTAAAGTGGAGGAATCTAGGAGTTGAACGACTTGAAACCTATGGTCTCTTCACTGGTCGCAGCGTAGGATATGTTATTATTACTAGAATTTCGCTGGGGCTGCACTTCAGTGCTCTTCTTTACATCTGATAAAGTTATAGCAACCGCCATAGCGTATCAAATGATGATTGTGAGTTCAAGAAGAAGTGTACAAATAAAGCGGGATATGATAGAATGCATGACAACAGGTGTAAATTAACAAATTAAGCTGGAATGTTCATAGCGTCTTTTCCAGTCATCGTGAGGGGGGGCAATTCATCCTTGGTCTGGAAGTCCGTCAGCAAGAGTGGCTTGTTATGGGCGCATGTACATCTAGTTGAGCAGTAGCCTTCCTCCTCTGCTCTTCCTTCTCCAGCCCTCTCTTTGCCTTGTTCTCCAGTCCTGCTATTAACTTTCCCCTCCAGCTACTCCTGTCCTGTGCGGTCACATACCACGTCTACTCTCTCTATTCAAATCGCGTCCTGTCCCTCCATCATCTTGGACCATGAGCTTGCTTTTGCACCAGCAACCCTTGGAGATTCCCTTTTTGTCTACACATACACAACAAACACACACAGAATAAAAAGTATGTACATGTATATATTATACCATTTTTGGTGGATCATAAATGTTGACATCACAATTATGAATACTCAGATATGCACTAGAGCACTTGATAAACTAAAAATATCCATCTATTACTATATACAATAAAGGTGACCTTTGATCATTGAGACCACCTACCTTGACATGAGATTGACAGTTCGATTGAAACCAAGCGAGGTTTTGGTTATTTAACATGTGAGCACCGGATGTGAGTGCTACAGCTTTTTTTTTTTTTAAGTCTGCTACAGTTGATACACAATAACTCAGCAGATGCAATTAACAGTGGATTGATAGGAACGGTTACCAAAAAATTAGTAAAGATTGCCACATTAACCTACAAAATAATATGCCAGTTAAGGTGTAATTGTATACACTCATTTCATGACTACAACTGTGTACCTTTACCACAACCATTAGTCTTGCCTTAGTTGAAACACAATAGAAATAATATTTCACAGAAAACACACACATATATGCCCATGCAATGAGTTTAAAAGGATCTCTGCATGAGGTGGAATAGCTGTGGTGAAGAGTTGCCAATGATAGTGTACGTGTCATATAATCGGCAATAGCAGTCTTAATTGAGTGAAAGACTCTCTGCATGTTGATTCCAAAATTACTGCTGCCTAACTCTCAGCTATTTGACTCAGGCAGTAACAACACAAACTGCAATAGTGCTGCGTGTTGAAGACCAAAGAAGCTAATTTCAACTGGACTCTATTAGCTAACTAATTATCATTCACTTTTACTTATGCATCATTTCACACTTACCGAGCATGCTCAATTCTTGTTTTATGTACATGCGTATTACTATCACATTCACGTATCACCTTTGTTACCCGTGGTCTCTTTCTCACTTCTCGTTGTTATTCAAACCGTTCTACATCTGAATATTATCAAGCCACTGCTAGACTGTATAATTAATACCTAGCTAATTAGCGAGAAGTCCGGAGCGGGGAATTGTTTCCAGTAAACGTTCCCAGTCTGTTACTGAGAGCGGAAGTCTCAGACATCAACCGAGAGGCCAGCCTTACAACCTGACTCGCTAGAGGTTGACTGTGCGTGAGTACTCCCCTCTTCATTTGGTCCTTCGAGCCGGATACACCCAAAGACCATAGACACTGGGGTGAATTTTGTATTACGTTTTCCGAGTCAACACTTCACAAGTATATTTCAAGAGTTATCGTCTAATCGTTACCAGTCTTTTTCTTCCGCTTGTTTTTTCAAATTTCCATTACTTCATTCAATATTTCGGAACTTGTTAAAGCCGTCGCCATGTCTACTCTCAAATTTGAATCCGAATTAGCCAAAATCGACGGGATCCATGATCTACGTAAATTGAAGGACAAGCGGGCAGCTCGCGATCGGGTTATGAAAACGCACGAAAAAATTGTGATGGACTGGATTGAGCAACCGATCGAGAATTTAAACGAAATGGAGATCGAAAAGAAAATAGGGGAAGTTACCTTTTCCTCTGAACTCTATCGTGCTCTTCAAACCAAGTTCGAAGAACTTTCTGCCCAGGACGAGCATTTCAACTTAGAGCAAGAGCAAGAACGTGCTGAACCAATTCTAGCTAAAGGAGAAGCTTCACTAACCACACTTCATAAACTATTTAAAGTCAAGCAATTGCACTTAAAAGGTCAAGAACTCTTATTTAATTTATCTGTTCTGCAAGATCTTGATCAACTCAATACAATCACAGGTCGAGCTGAAACAGTTGAATTTAAATCAAAGGTTATGGAATTCACAGGGACACTATCACTTATTCTGAAGTATCATCACTTTCTGATAATCGTTCTGATCTCATGATGGGAGTTAAGAAACTCATGCAACGATTGAATGAAGAGCAGTTGAGTCATGAAAGGTTTACTTCTGCTTCTTCTTCTTCTTTTACTAGTGACTCACCATCTGACTACAAAGTCAACAAACTTAAAATAAAGTTACCACGTTTTGATGGAAATCCCCTCCATTGGAACAGTTTTTGGGAGAATTTCGAGGAGACTATCAAGGCTGAACGAGGAATGGTTGAACCTCACAAGAAAAATGCTCTCATAGAGGCTATGCAGTGTCCCAAAGCTAGGGAAGTTGCAGAAACAGCATCCAAAGGATCATACACATACATGCTAGATCGCCTTAAGTCCAAGTATGCCATGCCACGAATTCTTTTCCCACTTCACTGGAAGGCCCTGACCATTCGTTCCACTGTAAACTGGAAAAAAGAAGATATTGATCATTTGGCCAATGATTTGGATTATCATGTTCGTGGACTTCAAGAGATTGACGCGGCTAGTTTTGAGCATATAGTAGCTTATTTGGTGATCCAATCTTTTTCAAAGGAGTGCAGGGAACAATGGGACCGCTTTGAGGGAGTGTCTACAAACCCACCTGTCCTAAGTCAAGTAGTGGACTTCATTCAGCAATCCTCATTACGCCTTTCAGGTCGTGAAGATGACGATCAATCATCTTATACATTTTCTGGGACCAATTGCAAGCCTACTGCTGGACCTAAACGAGCTAAAGTCTCTCAGACTAGATCTAGGGACAATAAAGCCAGGTCCCAGGAAGCCAGGTCTCAAGAAAACAAGTCTATCTGTTCCATTTGTAAAGGAGAAGGACACAAGGCTTTTCAATGTCAGACTTTCAAAGACAAGACACCTACACAACGCAGCCAGGTGGTAAGGGAATTACACTTGTGTTTTAATTGTCTTTCTTCTGGCCACTCGGCCACTCAGTGTCGTAATCCAGGCAGATGTCGCAGTTGTGGACGTCTTCATCACAGTCTCCTCCATGAGGAATCTCCTGCTCCAGTGACTGAAGCTGCTAGGAATAATGCTGTAATTACTAAAGATTCTTCTTCCAGAGTTCTAGCAACTTCTATGGCAGATATCAGATCTGAACATGCCTCAAGATTTGGTCGTCTTTTCCTGGATCCAGGGTCCGAAGCTACACTCATCACAAAGAAGATGGCTAAATTACTACGTGCTCCACTCTCTTCCAGGCATCTTGATATCTTAGGAGTTGCTGGTGGAACAGTCAAATCTACTTACATCACCCAAGTTCAGCTGCAGTCAATTAATTACCCATCAGAAGAACCTGTTACTATCCAATGCCACATTGTTGATGAACTCCCCAAGGTTAACCAAGGAGTTGACCTGGATCTCCATAGAAAGGTTATGTCTGATTTGAATTTCAATGCTGATTGTCATACAGGTTCAGATGGTGCTGAAGTAGACATTCTTCTATCTTCTGAAGACACAAATAAGTGGATGAAGGGAGATCAGAAGACAGTTGGAGAATGGGAATGCCTCACTGGTTCTGCTGTGGTAGTTGCCAAATTGAACACTACCTATCTGAAGACCAAGAATGGCTGGACAGCATCTGGACCCTCTTTGCAGGAAGTCCAAGAAAGCTCTTCTTCTCATGTCACACTTGCCACATCTGATAGCTCTGAGGAATCTCTTGATATCCAGTTAGAGAGACTTTGGAGGATCAATTCAGTCCCTGAGGATGAGACACAGCACTCACCTGAAGATCAGTCAGCCCTTGATCAATTCAAGGTTTCATGCTCACGTCTACCTGATGGTGCCTATCGGGTATCTCTGCCTCGAAAGTCGTCCCCACCAGTTTTGGGTGAGTCAAGAAGTATGGCTCTTAGACGCTTCTATTCCAATGAGCGTTCTCTTCAGAGTAGAGGTTTGTTGGAGGAATTTCACAAAGCTATGTTAGAATATATATCACTAGGCCATGCCGAACTTGTACCCCATAAAGACCTTGATAAACCTGTGTCTGAGTGTTATTACTTTCCAGTTCACATGATTACAAAAATCAGCTCAACCACAACCAAGTACAGACCAGTCTTTGATGCTTCTGCTTCAACAATGTCTGGATCTTCATTCAATGACACATTATTGTCTGGACCTACTCTCTACCCTCTCCTCAGCACTCTCATTCACAAATTCAGGATCCATAAGGTTGTCTTTTCTGGGGACATCAGCAAGATGTTTAGGTGCATTCATCTATCCCCAGCTGAAAGAGACTATCATCGTTTTCTTTTGAGGGGGGAGGATGGACAGATTGAAGACTGTCGAATGACCAGACTAACATTCGGTGTGAAAGCATCACCTTTCATTGCCACCAGTGTTCTCCAGAAAGCAGCTGATGACATGTCTCTAAAGTATCCTCTGGCATCAGGTATTATGAAATCCAGTTTTTATGTGGATGATTTGTTGACAGGTTCAGACTCTGTTGACTCTACCTATGAACTTTGGAAGCAATCCACAGATCTCTGCCAGGAAGCAGGTTTTCTTCTCAGGAAAATACGCAGTAATTCACCAGCATTCCTAAGTCGCATTCCTGAAGACTTACTAGAAAATGAGAAGACCATGATTTTGCCAACTGATTCATCTCTCCATGGAAAATGTCTTGGAATTCACTGGGATACTTTTCGTGATGTATTTTATGTTTCCCTACCAACTCTGTCCGTAGATGAGGTACCCACCAAACGTTCTGTGGCTTCTGCAGCAGCTAAAGTCTTTGATATTATGGGATGGTTTGGACCAGTTATTCTCACAATCCATGCATTTCTTCAGCATCTTTGGAAGCTCAAACTTAATTGGGATGATCCTATTCCTCAAGAACATCTTACAGTTTGGAATAAGTGGTCTAGTAACTTACATTTATTATCTGATCATGCTATTCCTCGTCCTCTCTTTCTTTCTCTATCTCCTATCATAGATCGTCAACTACATCTCTTTACTGATGCTTCAGAGAAGAGATATGGTGGGGTAGTCTATCTTAGAAGCATCCATGAGGACACATCAATATCTGTCACCCTGTTAACTTCCAAGGCAAGAGTCACTCCTGTTCGAAAACAAACTATTCCAAAGCTTGAGCTATCTGGAGCAAGGGAAGGTGTTCGCCTCCTGAAGTCCACTGCAAGAGACCTCAACATATCTACTGAACACTTGTTTTGCTGGACAGACAGTATGGTAGTGTTAGGTTGGTTAAGTAAACCTGATAAACCTTGGAAACAATTTGTTACTGTACGTGTCTGTGAGATTTTGTCTGTAGTTCCCTCTTTACAGTGGAGACATGTCTCTACTAGAGACAATCCAGCTGACCACATCTCCAGGGGATTGATGCCAGCAGAAATTCTTAACTGCTCCTTGTGGTGGCAGGGTCCTCAATGGCTCTCTCTTCCTCCTGTACAATGGCCTGTCTCTGTCTCTACCCAGAGTATTTGTGTCAACTTACCTGAAGAAAAGAAAGTTGCAAGTGCAAATTCTGTACAGATTTCAGGAACCACAACTGACCTTCCTTGGAAGAATTTTTCCTCTCTCCATCACTGTGTCAGAATTTATACTTGGGTTCGACGGTTTCTATCCAATGCTAGAAAATGTGTTAGTGACAGAGAACTAAGTAAAACTTTGCACTTGTCAGAGATTGAGCAAACTCATTCTCTATTTATTTCCTTGGCTTAGCAGGAGTCATTCCCTGAGATTTTCTCACAACTTAAGTCGAAGGAATCAGTGAGCCAACCAAGACGTTTTGCCTCACTGAACCTTTTCTTAGATGAAACAAAAACTGTGCGTGTGGGTGGACGACTCCAGCAGTCTAATTTGCCATACTCATCTCAACACCCCATTCTTCTTCATGGAAAGTCAAACTTCACTCGTCTTCTAGTTAATCAGCGTCACAAAGATTGTCACCATGCAGGTCCAGGTACTCTCATTGCTATTTTCTCTACTGATTATTATGTCATAAGTTTGAGAAGGTTGATAAAATCAATATTATATCAATGTGTTACATGTCGTCGCAGTTATTCAAAGACTCTACATCAACTCATGGGCCATCTTCCATCTGACAGAGTAGACAACAGCTCACCTTTTCCATTTCAACGTGTTGGACTCGACTTTGCTGGTCCATTTCTCATTCGTCAAGGTCATACTCGTCGTCCAGTTAAGGTTAAGTCGTACATCTGTTTATTCGTTTGTCTTCGTACTCGAGCTATTCATTTGGAATTATGTCTGGATCTTACAACGGAAACATTTCTTGCTGCCTTGTCAAGATTCACTGACCGTCGTGGTTTATCATCATCTATACATTCAGACAATGGCAAAAACTTAGTGGGAGCAGCTCGAGAATTAACTGAATGTTATGCTCTATTGCAATCTAACAATTTCAAGCAGGCAATTTCTCATTTGGCTACCATTCAGAGGATTGAATGGCATTTTTCACCAGCTCGAGCACCTCATTTTGGCGGTCTTTGGGAAGCTGGAGTTAAGTCAATGAAGACTTTACTTCGCAAGATACTACCAGAACATTTCCTTACGTATGAAGAATTTGTTACCATACTTACTCATGTTGAAGCCACATTTAATAGTCGGCCGCTTATTCGAGACGAAACAGCTACTCCTGGAGATGAAGATATTCTCACTCCTGGACACTTTATCATTGGCAGATCTTTACTTTCTTTTCCTCAACGCCCTCCAGCGGGAGACAGTCCACAACTCTTAAAGCGATGGGACAAGATCAAATGTTTATCCCAACTAGTTTGGCAACGATGGAGACGTATCTATCTTCAGACTTTACAAGCAAGACAGAAGTGGTTAAAGTCCACTACTAATCTCAAGGTTGGAGACTGTGTTATAATTAAGGATGACACACTCAAAAAAGAAGATGTTCCGTCTCTTCGTATATGGCCACTTGCCATTATTGTGAAAACCTATCCTGGTAAAGATGGACATGTCAGAGCCGTAGATCTGCGCTGCAATGGTCAAGTTTACAATAGAGACCTTTCAAAGCTAGTGAAGTTATTTTCCCCAACCTCTGATGAGCAGTCTTCTTCTTCTTTTGTGGGGGAGGATGTTGAAGACCAAAGAAGCTAATTTCAACTGGACTCTATTAGCTAACTAATTATCATTCACTTTTACTTATGCATCATTTCACACTTACCGAGCATGCTCAATTCTTGTTTTATGTACATGCGTATTACTATCACATTCACGTAGTGCTGCGAGTAAACAGTAATTTGGAAAATCACAGCAGTGTTTCATCCAGACATTCTTGCAAGGGGGGGCAAAATAGAGTTTTGAAAATGTAAGGGGGGGCGGGCGGCACTGGTCACCATGGGAGTGAAATAGAATTATTGGAAGGCCTATGTCCTACATTAAAAAAACATAATCTTATCTAATGAGGTCTGCATATGTCAGATCCTGACAAGTTAATTCAGCTACTCATTTTCACCTCCACCGTCTAGCAATTTTCAGTCAACTGTGACATTCACTATTTAGATGCTTTTCACACACTATTCAACTCTGACTCTCACCTCCCCTTAGGTTTATCACACGTTGATTCACACTTACGGTTGCTGGCTGGCTATAAAAAGGCCAGCCCTCAGCTCACCGTAGCAGTTGTTGAGTTTTGATCTATACAGATTCTACAACTTCCAGAACCAGAACTCTAAGCACTCGTAGTCCCTGACAGCTTAAGATAGTCTCAAATGGATATTCGCTCTTTCTTCTGTGGTGCAAGCTCTTCAAAGTCACCTGGCCACTCAAGTAGCAGTGACACAGAAGATAAAATTGACAGCAATCAATCTGATACTGAGTTTTTGGAGCCAAGTCCTGCCAAGAAAAGATTAATTGTCCATGAGAAGCATGCAAAGGAAAGATTAACTACACATGAGAAAAGCAAGAAAATCACTGCAAGCAGTCGAAAATACAACAAAAAATGGGAAGAGAGCTTCAATTGGCTGATGTTTGATAAAAATTTCCAAGGAGCTTTTTGTAAGGTTTGCAGGAAGAGAGGAATTTCTCTTCAAAGAACAGGAGGAACATGGATCTCAAAACCTTTCACGAACTGGAAGAAGGCAATAGAGAAGATGAAAATTCATGCAAAGATTAATATTCACCTCCTATCATGTGAAGCAGAGATGGCTGCAGCTACAGCACTAGAAGAGTCATTCAGCAACTCCAACAAATTAATGATGAGGAAAAGTTGAAGAACAGAATGGCCATTAAAGCTCTAATTCGTTGCACCCATTTTCTAGCTCGTCGCCACATTCCCCACACAACAAATTTTGATGAACTTATTGATCTAATCGTAAGTTGTGGTGCAGAAGATTTAAAGGGGTTCCTTGAAAGAGCTAGATTAAATGCAACCTGCACATCTAAAGTTGCTGTTGTTGAATTTGTTGAGGCAGTTGGCTTATGGGCTGAAGAATGTTTACTGAAACGGCTTCGCCAAGCTTCCCATTTCAGCATAATGGCAGATGAGTGCACTGATGTGACGACCACAGAAGAGCTTTCAATTTTCTTCCGCTGGGTGAACATGGACGGTCAACCTGTTGAGCACTTCTTGGATATAGTTCCATTGAAAGCTACTGATGCAAAGACTATTTATTCTGCCCTTGTTGAATTCATGAAAGATAAAAACATACAGATTAGCAAGCTGGTGGGTATGGGATTCGATGGAGCAGCTACTTTCTCTGGGAAACACAATGGTGTGCAGAGTCTCCTGAAGAAAATTTCACCTCATGCACTTTTCGTACACTGCCATTGCCATTTGCTACAGCTAGCATGCGTTCAAGCAGCTAATGCTACCAGTGGGATAAAACATGTGTACATCACACTCACCACCCTCTGGAAATTTTTCCACTATTCTCCTAAGCGAGCTGAGAGTCTCAAAGCAGTACAGCAGGTGCTTGACTTACCTGAGCTGAAAGTTGTGAAACCATCAGATACTCGCTGGCTGTCCCATGAACGCTGTGTGAAGGCAGTCAAAGCTAGCTACAGTGCAATTGTGACTGCTCTAAATGTAAAAAAATGTCAGCACTGCTTCAGTGGAAAGGAGCTTCTCCAAAATGAAACTAATTAAAACACGAATTCGAAATCGAATTGGGCAATCACAATTATCCTATTTGATGAAAATAGCCATGGAGACACCCGAGACGCTCTCATCTACACAATTAAATGACATTATTACAGTATGGAACAAAAAACCTAGACGAATTGCTGTGTGAATATTGTTTATTATTAATTTGGTTTACATTTTTCTCTTAATAAATATCGGTTCTTTCAAAAGGGTGGGGGGCACTTAGAATCCAAGGGGGGGCATTTAGAACCCAAGGGGGGGCAAATGCCCCCTTTCGCCCCCCCCTAAATGAAACCCTGCACAGTGGTTATTTTCAAGAATCTTTATTAGGGCAAAATTTTAAGAAACTAGAAGCAAGAGTGCAAAGAGAAAGGGAAGAAAGAAAAGATGCCTATTTCTTCAATCTTTGGAAGGCCACTGTCTTTGAGATCTGTTGTTGTGTGACAGAAAGACTAATAGACAGACTAACAGACAACAGACAAATTGAGTACTACAACCCTACCGTACATGTGCGTTAAAACTAGATGGGATGAACTGAGTGCTAGACCAGTTTAGCAAACATGGGCATGATATATACTTACGTATGGGTGTGGCTATCCACTTACAAGTTGTACAATGGAGGAAATGATACTTTTGTGCACCACATGAACACTATCAAACACATGCACACACCATCACCTATATGCTCAAGCCACTCCTATCTTCTTACACCAAATCATTATTCACCTAGGTGATACAGGAAGCCCATTACAACACAAAATGGGTATACACGTTGACAGTATACTCATCACACATGTATGTGCAGATGTGTGTGTGCGTGTATATGTACACAAGATTTCAAAATATATTCTGAATGTGTAAAGAATTAGCGATAAAAATCCAATTTTTTAAACTAAGTTTCCCTCTATATAACGTCAAGTGCATATATTGTGCACTAAATAGAATTGAATAGCCAGTAGTGCATAATTACTTAAAAATCTATTGCAATTACATCTTTACTAGAATGCATTGTACTATATCATAATATTACAACAGTAATGAGTACCAACAGGTCGTGAATGCCAGCAGAGACTGACATGTTCAATTGGTTATAGAGTATGCATCACAAAGACACACATGGATACAGTGTGTGGTGTTATAAGATAAGTGGGCAGAGACAAGTATACTGACGGTGTAATATGTATGCACTCATAAAATGATTACAGGACTGTAATATTAGCCAAATGACGGCGAGTTACTCGAGTCACATAACACAGGGGAGTCGGAACAGGTACGGCAAGGGTTAACAAACAAACAAACAAACAAAAGGGGGTATGTCAGCCATTTTTCACTTATAGCGAAACATGTCCCCAGCTACGCCCCTTAATACACGACCTCCTTGTTTAAGACTTACAGTGACTCGTAAGACATGGACAGCCACACTACTTCTAGACAAAAGTTAACTCTAATGTACTTTGACCCCCTCGTATTTTCGAGTTAACTCAGCGTTCGACCCCGTCCCAAACATCACTAAACAGTATCATCCGGTTTAACGATCATTACCCGTATCACCCTAGAAATTGAATTGTTACTGACACTTTGAATTTTTTTGTGGGTGCAGTCTAAAACTTACTGGAGTTCCATTTCTATCGAGTTAGTTGCGGTGGTAAGTTAATACGCTATTTGTCATAGTTGTAAGCCCTACGCAACAGTATTTACTTGAATATTCATTGTCCACTAGAAAGATAAGTCTTGCGTACGTATGTTCAGTTATGTGAAAGTATTGTGCGTTACAACAATTACTAAGAATGTCCCAAAGAAAAAGTTTAAAGAGCGTGATTTTTTTTGTTTCAATTCAAATAGTTTAGGGGAGTGGTTACTATGGCATTGAATGCCTTTACCGTATAATACATGATTTAAAAACTCCACTTTTTTTTAGTAGCTTGAATTAGAAGTTAAAACCCAACGTCTAACACTCCAGTGTAGTATTAGACTCGCTTGCCATTTGTGCTCAAGCACATCACTAGTTACATTTTCATGTTACCGAACTGGTCATCATAAACTTGGCGGTGAAAGGGTTAATGAATCTTACATTATCTGGAAATCACAGGACCATAGAAATACTTGACTCCAGCCCCTGTGTAACAAATGACTAACTATCATCTGTACCATTACTTTACTTTTTTCACTTTCATTTATTTCATTACTGTAGCTATGTGTGTGCACGTGTGTGAGGTGATTGTGCATGGCTATCGTCAGGTCATTGACCAAATGATCCGGGAACTCTTCACCTTTCATTTGAATTACAAATGAAGAGTTGAATCAATGTGTGTCTGTGTGTGTGTGTGTGTCCGACCACACATACAAATGGTTTCAAAGGATTATTCTGTTAGTAAATGAAGTGACAAGAGTTCTAAAAGTTCATACTCTAAGTCGCTCCCTATATATTTCAGGTTGTCTAAGTGTGCATTAAATGGAAATATCCACCAGCCAATTAAAACGATTTATAGTAAATAAAAAAATAATTTCACAAGGCCTCTTTCTTGTTAGTGGAGTTAAGAAGTCATTCCAGAGTTCCTCACCTCTAGTTGTATTGAAGTCCAGGAGTCATCACGTGTACACCAGTGGAGTAGTCACTGCACTATTACACCTGCCACTTCACACTCCTACATTGAAAGATGTCTCAAGTAAAACTAGCTCAACATAATTCAAGATTCTTGGATTTGTGTTTTCGTGCTTGTAATTCTAACACATGTACATGTAGACTTTTTTTTTTTTTTGAGAAACAGGCTAGTTTAGTACAGTAGAAGTTGTTAAAATTTACACCTTCCATATTATATATTTATATTAACTACCACAAAATTTTATGAAAAATTGGGGCAAATGTCTCCACGAAAGTCAAACTAATATCTGGGATGTGTGTGTGTGTGTGTGTGTGTGTGTGTGCATATGTGGATGATGGGAGGAGGAGAGCAAAGGGAAGCAAAGTACTTCCCTGTGTAACTCAAGTGCAGTGGAGCCTCCCTATTCCAAAATCTTCCATGCCCCTGGACACCAAAAAAAAAAAAAAACCCACAAAAGTTTATCAATTGATGAAATCACGAAGAAAGCATTTTATCCAATAAGAACACATTTATCATTTCTTTAGCCCCAAAAGATATTACTGCTCAGTGTCACAATTTAGCAGCACAATAGATAATACAAGCTAAGCATCCCCAATGCACTTGCCACAGTCTGCCCTACACTGCTTATGTGGAAAGTTGTTTATTACAAATGACGCTGATTAAATTAGACTAAGAATTACATAGGTTAGCCATTGTACATTGCTTTAAATTCACCAGAACAGTTATCTAATGATGACTAATTGACATTTGGGGAAACAAAAATCACATTCCTCCGCTCCCTGAATAACAAAAACACTGGTTTTACACAAGATAGAGCAATACCATATAACTGTGGTTAAGCAAACCGATGGGTCCAGCCACTAGTACTACGGCATCAAGCCATGAAAGCTGAAACATCATCGCTAAAGTTAGTACAGCTAGCAACTTTCTTAGAGAGAATCATTCCTGGCATCACGTGATAAAATGCAGAGCAGTGGTAGAATATGAGAATGAAGTTAAAAGTCATGCAATTGCAAACACACACACACACACACGCATACAAAGCTCAACCGTGGTAATTATATCTGCAATAATTGGCAGCGAGTGAGACACTATCAGTGACAACACAAAAAATCAGGGATATATTATTGTATAAATCATATATGCTTGGACGTATGTATGTAACTTTTGTACTTTGACTCTCACATTTTTTGTGTTCACTGTAAATCTTGTTTTGGTATATCCAGTGAACGAGTGCATGTGAGAGTGTTGTGTGTTACATGTGCTGACTAGCTAAGAACAAACAATAAATATACATTTGCTGCTTTATGTGTTAAGCTTCTTAGGTTCCTTCCTGTTTCTCTTGTTAGTAAGCAAGCCTTATTTTCAGCGAGCGAGCGAAGCTGACTATCAGTCGTGTTCAATTGAGATTTCATATATATATATACTATGTATACGTACGTCAAAAATTTTCGTCCGCGCTTCGAATTATGTAAGTTAGGTAAAGCGTTCACAGTTCCAGTATTTTTCAATTAACTAGAGCGGAGAATCCTGCTGCACTGCCTTACGCAACTTTGTTTTAACCAAAAAGTTTATAGCTACTCTCTTCTTGAAACAATTGTGAAGTCTTTGTCAAGCTGCGCTTCTTTGCCACAGCTTTCGAAGTTTATTCAGGTAATTCTGTTATTGTTACTACAATGCATGGGTCCACTTCCTTAGTCTGGGATCAGAGACTTTAGATTCTCTGATGCTAACTGAGAATGGAAAGGGTTATACTGTGCACTACAGTTAGATGTAATTTCTGTCCTATTTTTCTGTAAAAAAAGTCTGCTCGCTCGCCATGCATTTGCGCTATTCGAGCGCACCACTAGTATAGAGTTAGGATGTATACAGCGCAATAATTTCTTGGAAAACCTTATTTTGCTTGTACGCTAATTTTAAAAAGTCGGCCGTGTAAATTGTTCAAACAAATTGTGCATGATGATTTTATAAAGATGAATTTTACCCTTTGACCTTATACAATGTCAATTTTTTTACTGAAGCACATCACAAGTATAATGCCTTTCCCCCAGCATAAGGAAGGGTGTGTATGGTCAGTGAAACGACACCACCTCTTCACTACCGTACAAAAAACATTGTGTACTGGACTGGCTATAAATTATATAATACAGATAAGCTTTAAATAAGAATAATAAACAAAACAAATGAAGCAGCAAAGGTGCGAACCCTCAGTGCTATTAAACATTACCTAGCTATTATAATAATATAATCACCTTCAAAAAGAACAAAGCAATCTGTTAGCTATTTTAACGAGGCATCAAGCTCAAGCAATGAAAACAGTACGTGGAAATGCTGTCTTCACAAGAGAAGCTAAACTAGCCAGAAACACTCACTGCTATAAATTTTCAATGTGAACTTCACTTCATTCAAATCCATCGGTTAACTGGTATACAGTTAATTTGCTAATTTTTTTCATCAGACAATGTTGGTTGGTGGTTGTTGTTTTTTTGTTTACCCTAAGCGCGTATGCGCAAGAGGTTTGTAGTAGTTTCCCTGTCAGTCTGTCTGTCATGCTCTGATTTTGGAGATTACTGACAATTAACTGTGATTTAGGTATGAACTTACTCAGAAAGAAGATTTAGGTCCTTTTATTGTGCTAATTTGGGGCTCATTGTTGATATAACGTGAATTTCAGCTCCACATTGGTACCAGCTGGGTAATGCCCCCTAGCGTCACGTCATAATCACTTGACTTCTTGCAGCCCACAGTGTAGTTTGCTTTATGCTCAGGGAAGTCCCAAATCCACATCGTGACTTATAATACCTGCAACTACCTCCATGAGTTCATAAGACTTACATTTGGTAATGGTCATCAATACTATACTGTATCATGCCAAGTTGCTTATGGCCTTAGTGGTTGTCATAGCTCCTATGACTTGTCCTAGTCTTATTCTATGAACTGCATGTGAAAAATGGCCATTTTCCCCATCACTGCACATCTGAATACTGGAAGCCAATATATTTGGCCAACGGAAGAAAATTCTTGTTCCCTATTCTCACAACATCAGCTGAAAAATGCACAAATGCTTCATAGTGACATTAGACATTGGGGAAAAAACATACTCTTACTTCAGAAAAAGCATATGATGACTAAGCTATCAGGGTGTCATACTGGATTCTGCGCTGGGGGTGGGAAACACTGGTGTACTTGGCCAGTCTCATTTTGGAAACCCATACTGCTTTGATGGGCATGCCTATGTGAAAGTGTATATACCTTATACTAACCTGTGCTTTGTCACATAATTAAAGCTTATAGCTATTGTAGCTACTTACTAAATTAAAATTCTAGGGGAACTAAGGCTTGGAAGAGATGGGGGATTTCAGGGTGCCCCTACCACCTTGGCACGAAACCTGGTTATACAAGCTAATATGACACTGTGCTTCTGAAGCTGTGATATTAGCACTTGTACGCTTAGAGAACTGACAAATTTATTGACATTGCCTCAGAGATACATAATAAAAACGGATAATCACTTAATAAACTGTTTAAACCATAATTAAGCAATGGGCAATCTGAAAAAGTCCTTCAACAACAGCTCAATGAAGAATAAGCAGATAAGTAAAATGATTTCACTGAAGTTTATCAGAATTGCATGAACTAGAATGACAGGACTTCATTTCATACACGATTTTCACTGGGGGGGGAGGGGGGAGAGAGAGAGAGATAAGAGAAAGATTTGTAAAGTCACAAAAACCGTTTAGCCACATGAAAATGGTGAAGTCATGATCACGAAAACTTCGACAAACTACTACAAATTCCTACATTTTTTTCATAACTTACATTGAAATAAATTCAGAAGGGGTAAAAAAAATTAGGGTGGGAATCCCAGGGCTCCCATAACCCGCATGAAACCATGGGCTTAAAACAAAGTAGAAAATATAATAATACGTTGAGTTGTATGCAATAATTATCTCCCCTTCATTGTCCAGGAGCACACTAAAGGATGTTAGGGTGGCCATGGGAAAAACTATGAGTGAGGATAATTTTGGTGGAGCATGTTTTAGAACAATTCAGTAACTAGAAACCATTCCAACAAGCACCCACACTTTCTCACAAAGAAATGAAAAATTTCAAGAGTACTATGGAACAAACAAACTGACGAGCCCTTGTCATAATATATAGCTAAAACTACCACAAAATATCACTATCATAATTCAGGCCACCCTTGCTCTTTACTTTCATTCATTAACTAATTCATCAGTAGCTATATAGCTTAGAAAAAATTGTTCAGGAAACAACTTCACCAGGGGAAAAAAATGACCTGGGTGACCCCGTGCAGCTAAAATACTTAAAAACCCACTGGCCGGCTAGCCATAAAACTACTTACCCAGAAGCATAAGCCAGGGTAGACAGCGAAAGCTTCCTTCAAGTTCACCAAGACACAGTAGCGTAGCAGTATTACGAATCAGTAGACTAGCGCGCAACAATAGTTTAGACGACCACTTCCAGTCGAGAGTTTTACTTATATGGTAAAGCGTTTTTAATTTATTTAACCTGGCGATACTTACCTACAGGTAATTGGAAAAGGGTTTTCCATGAGAAAATGCAGTATCTTTGCGAGGCTGCTGGGGAGGAAACAGCTTTTAACGGTCCGCCGTCTCGCGCAAAGAAGTACTTAGGGCCTGAAGGCGGTAGTTCAAGATGCACTGAGCCGCCTATGTCTACGCAAACAGTATATAGCCTAACAAATATTTAACGTAGCTACATTTTCATCAATGCCGTTGGAGGGACATTAGCTATAAACTCAAGGTGGGGTCACTATCTAATTGTGTCTTTCTCTGGAAGGACCTGAGTGATCAAGTAAAAAACTACACCAGTTATAAAACTGTGCAGTAGTATGCACACTGGATATGCTTGCGCTTATGAGGGATTCTTCTTCAATTAATCATCAGCCACTTTCAAATTTTGCTTAATAATATAATGCAAGAAGTGAGCTAGTTAAATGCATTAACAAACAACATTTGGACCCTTCAGTAAACCATGAGTAAAACAAAGGTGTAAGAAACAGACCTGTAAAACTACAGTAAAACATGGTGCAATGTTTTACTTAACGTTTCCTGTCAAGTAAAACAAATAATGTTTTACTAATGAGTAAACTATGCAGTAAGTCTTTAGTGTAATGGTTTCCTCAATTTAGTAAAACAAGCACCTTCAAGCACTCACTGTACAACAGTTAACGAGTATGAATATTTACATTCTTCATCCAAAGCTCCATGTTATACCAGCTTGCCTTTATTGCTGCAATGGAAAGTAAAGCAACAAATAAAACAAAACCAACAACAAAATAATGGGAAATTATTATAAGTCAACAGGTTCATTATAAAATGTTGGTATGTAAAAAAAGTATTCCTGAAAGGGTGTTACCTATTACTCCTGATAAAAATACACTCTTTTTGGTATGATCATAGAGTGTTTCGCAGTGTGAGTGTAACAGCACACCCTATGAGTGTAACAATACACCCCAATGCACAAAAGTGTTCCAGTACACCCCACTTAGGGTGTAACTAAACACCCCGGTTTTTACAGTGTATGGATACTAGTTGCCCAGGACACTCCAACTCAGATAAACACCTCTGAACAGGATCAGCCGACTCATCGACAGCCTTGCAAACAACCTCTAATGAGGTGGGAGTACCAACATCATGATCACTCAACCCTTCCACATCTATATTCCTCATCCATTCTACCTCTCTTGAGTGACCTATACTCTCCAAGCCTAAACTATCAATACCTAAGTTCTGCTCAGACTCCTCAACCTCCCCAGCAACAGTACTCCCAACAGTACTCCCGACCTCATGGTGTATGTTCACGAAATTATTAGCATTTTCATTCTGTGTCCATCAACAGGACTGTCCACCTCAGGTAACTCAGAAATCTCACAGTCAGTCATGGGTTTGGGTGTGGCTTTATCTAAGGCTTCCTGTCTTCTCATCAGTTTCTCTTCCTTATCCCATTTTCTCTGCTGGGCTCTCGTAACCCTAATACTCCACCCACTCTTAGCATGCATTTTAGTTAGGGATGCATACCCGTAGCCAGGGGGGGTTCGGTCGAACCCCCCTTTAGAGTGATCGGAAGCAAATATTTTAGCCACACCCCACATATAACTTCTGGAATATCATCGTCTGTTCAATCGTGCTGAACCTGCGCTTGAATTCTCTGCTGTTTCTGGCCTAGTCTGAGTCTAAGTGACCTAATAAACATTCAGCTCCATGGATAAAAAATTTCGCTCTCATATCAGCATGGGTAAAGCTTGCTACGTTACATTCTTTATAAAGTGTACGTAACTCTTTAGTAAGAATAATAGCACCGGTAAGCGTGCGATTCGATAATAATAGCACAAGCAACGGATTTTTTTCAACAGATTAGAAAGGGAGTCTTCGAGCCTTCGGAAGTGTCTGAGAAAGTTAAACCTCAAATATACATATAGTAAGTCCACTATCTAGTGTAGCTACACAGCAAATGATTAAAAAAAAAGTGGCTGTGCACTTACTCTTACTTAAGCTACGGTGTGGTTTCACTTTGTTCCGTGCTATTTCACTTAGTTATAGCGATTTTTCCAATGCATTTCGAACAGACAGTTTACACGCCGTACTATTACGAATACGGCATATTAATGTTGCACTGTTTATATACAGCTCACCGTAATGGATAGAAGCCTGGTTACATGAGAATAATACCGCTTTTCTCTCGAATGTCAACATTGTTTAATGAATTATAGTTTGAAGTAGAATAACAAATTATAAGCTTTAGTGCACTTATCTTTTGTTTTTTAGTATAAGAATTAATGAGGAAACAAAAGTAGGTGTGGCTTTTTGCGTCTTAAAATCAGAACCCCCCAATGCGAACCTCTGGCTACGGGCCTGGGATGCTTGTATCATAAGGGCTTGAAAGACATCTAAATCAACATCAGTACCAATAAGACCACCATCATTATCATCAAGAATGTCAACAGTTGCAACTGTCATAGGGAAGGACAGATCACTAGAATGGATGACAACACAAGCCACTGGAAATGTAAGTGACATGCCTGGGGCATAGCCCTGTAAGGTGACTTTATCCCCAGTCAATTGATCTTCCCTGATTAAATTCCTGTTCACAACAGTCATGTCAGCTGCAGAATCTAACATAAAGGTAGTTTTTATCCCATTCACACATCCTGTAACAATATTGGATACCTTCTTACTACCAGGAGACAATTGAAATAACCTCCTAACATTCCTCTTCGGGTTCTCATTCTGGTGGAAACTTTTTCCCTTCCTAGGGCAGAAATTAGCCTTGTGACCTTGTTCATGACACAGGAAACATGTAAACATGTGTTGTTGTTCACCCCTGACTGAATAATTTTGGTGCTCATCCTTTAAATTATTTTGCGAATATTGCCTGTGAAACTGTCTTGGTGGGTTTGATTGACCAATGTTTTGGGGATTGTGGTACTGCTTTTGAGGATAAGTGGTCGGGGTTCTGTAATGGTCAGACTGACCCTGGTAAGGGTTTCCATTATAAAGGTTACCCCTGCCTTGGCTGAAAGTCCGCCTACCACCTTCAGGATGCAATTCCATGTATCTGTGGATAGAGGTTGCTAACTCACTAGCACTATGGGGGTTATCTCTCAACACAGCAGCCATACAGTCCTCACTATAAGAGGACAATACAATCCACATATCAATTTTATCTTGAGCATCCTTTAAGGTTCTAGCACCCCTCAGCATTCTTTCCCTGTAAGCCCTAGCTAATGACAGCCTGGCACTAAAGGAATCCCCCTTTTTCTTAAAGGCAAAAACATTCTTAATACAAGAAAGCATAGATTCCCCATGTAACTCTAATACAACTGCTTTGCACACATCATATGCCTCAGAACTACCATCACCTTTGTGATCCACCCAGTCCTGCCACACTTGTCCTGTTAACACTTGCTTTAGTAAATCAGCCCACTTTGTCTTAATAATATCTTCCCTTCTCATGGTTTCCTCAAACTCCTGTATGTATGAGGCAAGATCCATACCTTGGGTATATTTCTGAATATTCTGAATAACATACTTCTCTTTCTCATAATCTCTCTGCTTTCTGAAATACTCCTCCCTCTCACATCCTAAGTTGGTACTCTCTTCACTATATTTTCTCTTATCTCTCAAGTCCATGGCATGAGCAAAAGCTTCTGCCATGACTCTAACATTAGGGTCTACTCTACCTTTGGTATCTCTCTGAAGATGTTCCCTATCGTACCCTTCATCCTTATTCTCAAATACCATGCCCAGGAGTTAGAGAATGGTCTTGAATATCCTGCTGCCCACTAGCTTGTCCTATTTGTTCTGCCGGGAACATTTCATGTATCCCAAGGATAGACTTTCTTGATAAATGTCTTCTTGCCTCGTTACCAGTTGCCATCCTACCCTCACAAGGATCCTTCCTCAGTATCCTGGATGCAACACAAAAAAAAGAATAGGGAGATGAATAAAGTGCAAAATAATAATTCAAAGAAATGAAACAAAATAAAGTCTTGTTTGAAGAATTAGTTCCAATTCGATGTCAACTCGTCACCGATTCAGTTGCCACTTCTGAAGTCGTATAGAGCAACTCCAACACGTACTGATAACTTCTGTACTCTAGGCCTTCAATGGCAATGTTCAAATTCCGCTGCCACCAAATGTTGAGTGTGCAGTTCTGCTGTATAGTAAAGGTAGCCGCCACCAGTTCTCTTCCCAGTCTATCACTGTATCTCATATACTAGGACTTCACTAAACCCGTACCAGTTCACACAGAAGAGTTATAAATGAGTGTTCAGATGTCAGACTGGAAAAAGACTTGGAGAACTCAGAGGGTCATGCCTATATAGGCCAAGCCTCTGAGATCACCAGAGAAACACATGACTTTGATCTGACCAATAGAAAACAGGCAACACCACACAGAGCACATGCAAGAAGAGAAAGTTCTAGAACATCATAGTCAGTGGTGCTAATGTTGATAATGGAGTGATAAAAGAATAACAGAAAACATTGATGTGCATGAGTTAAGCTGAAACAAGATAACAGTAAACGATTAAAGAGTTCATTCTCCATGTAAGAGTCCGGCTCCTACACAATTTAATTAAAGTCTTTTTTTTTTTAAAGCTCATTTATTAATTACTCCATATTATTCTTTCTTTCTTTTTTTTTTTAATGTAGGATTCCATGTTTGCTGTATGCCCTAAGACATGGTGTGAACATTTGTATAATCATGTGAAGTCCCTCCCACCTCAAGGAATTGACTCCTCCCTTCCCTGTGAGAGTTGCGGAGCCACTCAAGAAGCGTGGGTGTGTCTCTCGTGCTATCATGTGAGTGAGTCAGTGACTGATAATGGGATCGGCTACAGCCACAGCTGATAATTTTCTTTTTCTCTCTCAATAATTGGTGATGGTAACCGTAGTACTAAACTACTACTATTATTATTATTTCAGCCATAAATGACTGAATCATTGAAATAACATTTAACTGATACATTTGTGTGGCAATTTATCTTGCCAGTAATAATCACAGGATTCCTCCAAACTACTCCGGTATTGATTTAACCAATCATACGATATATCTAAAAATAGCAATATTTAAGTGACATCACTACACTTATTGAGCTCTTTTACTGGGTGAAAAGAATAGGACGAGGGTAAAATGTAACCCAATGTGGATTCTATTCTAGCAGCAGTATGTGGCAATATTGGGAATTGTGTAGTCTCATCTCGGTGTTACCTCTATGATGTGAGCATAATTTCAGATCCTAAGGTCTGAGAAAAGTTTCTGGTACTGGTTCGTCAGCATTGCATTATAATCTTGAGATGCATATGAATGATGTTTGTTGCCATGGCTTTGAAAGTCAACTGGGTTCTACCAGTCTTACTTTAAGTAGTGCGTAGTTCTCTTATATTATTGAAATCAGTTATGTTTTGGTATTTTGCAGACTTATTGTGGTCGCTATGTGAAGGAGCACATGGTGGTACATCAGGACACCTCTGGTCACAAGATAGCTCTCTCAATGGCTGACCTGTCTGTGTGGTGCTACCTCTGTGACAGTTACCTTGATAACCAGGTAAAGGGTCTTCTAATCTACAGTACTTGTAATTTGGTGAATAGTTTGATGCATGTCATTGCTGATATGAGCACAGATAAATAAACAAATGAAATTGATTGACTTGATGTGTCTGTTTTGTGCCTTCAGATGTTGCGTGAAGCTATAAACTCTGCTCACAAGAGCAAATTTGGATGCTACATTGATGGCTCTAGTAGTACAAGTTAATCTGGACACTGACTGTCTGTTTATATCCGTTTCATTTTTAATACCAGTGATTATTATTGTTTTCTTTGTCACTATAACAATATCTGAACCTGAACTTTCAAAAAAAATTACCTTTAAACTTTAAAAAGTTTTACAAACAGCATTTACAGTAGAACCTCTGAACTGAGGACTTTCAGGTCACATATCTAAGGTTGTTTGTTCATTTGAGGGGCCAAGTAAAAAGTTCCACAAAATAGAGGTTATTTGTATTTAGCACTGATATTGTGGCAGCTTGCTTTTGGTTTTGCAAATAGAATTGAATTCATGAGCCCATCAATGATATGAAATTTAATTTGCAAGTTTTATATATGAGCATGCTCAGTGCCCGGGTTGGGGTCGGGGACGTGCCACCTGGTCCCCACACTTCCATGATCCTTGATTTAAAAGACAGCAATAAATTCAATAAAACCATAAGTTGGAGTAGATGACAAAAACAAGAAGGTTAGTCATTTTTATTGTAATCAATTCAGGGTCAAGCAAAAAATCCATCAAATAGAGATTTTTATCACCCCTAGATGTAAATCCTCACACTGTAAAATTTAAAGCTTGAAACCCCACCAAATTCACACCAAACTGGTGGTGTGAATGCCCACCACCTATGCATAGTGTGTCCTTCACACTTTCTTCATAGTGTGAATGTGAAATTCACACTCAATGGAATAGCATGAACCCTTTACCAAACATTAATTATATTCATGTGCAGGCAAAAACCAATGCTATTATCATTGTAATCTACCTTATAAATGTTTTGTACACTTGTGTGCTAGATAAGAGAGTTGACTAAGATTTTAGTCATCTGATTAATGAGATCTGGGATTATACCAATCTCTTTTTGGAAAAAAAAATGTTGATATGTATTACTAGAATCAACTTAACATAATTCAGCATTAATGTAAGTATGAGTTCATAGTGATTGTGGTGAGAATTCACACTAAATTTGGTGTGTACTTCACACCCAAACGATGAGGTGTGTGCATCACACCATATTTTAGTGTGACTATTGTTACAAGTGATTCACGCTTAATTTGGTGTGAACTACACACCTTTTGGTTTATAATGCAACTATGCACAAGCAGCTATTACGAAATCATTTCTCACAAGAAGAGGATGGTTTATTTGGTATTTATCTCATCAGGCATCAATGTCATGCAAAGAAAACTGGCTGTCTCTCGTATAAAAGAAGCTAAACATACAAGAAACACTCGTCATCATCAGATTTATAGTGTTGTTTTGGTTTACTAAAACTAAAACTAAAACTAAAATTAATTTTAGTTACACCTAAAACATTTTAGTAAGAAAGTTGTTCAGAAAATGTGTGCGACAGGTGACTATATAAACAGCACAAGTCCTTAGCAGGAAATTCCAGTTTATTTTTACAGTAAAATAGCTTCTTTCAAGGCAAAATGTTTGCCAGTGTAGTACCTATAACCATTTCTCTATTTTAATTAAGGTGCTTGTTAAATGTTCTACATTTCGCTATCAATTTTGTCTGTCAACAAATATTTTACATGTTTTAATAGAGTCAAAATTGACTACAAAAAAACAACAACCAACGATAGCACTAATAAATGAATGATTAAAATCACAGTGCTCTTGTGTAGGGGTAAACATTAACTAGATAAATATTAAAACAATTTTTACATTCTATGATTTGTTAATATTGTAAGAAAAAGTCTACCATTGAAACTCTCCACTGCTTTAGCTATTTTTCTCCAGCTAGGCCTTCCGTGTCTTTGATAATTGTAATCCAATCTTAGCCAAGCAGCCAGCACCTCTTGTAGACACAATGTAGCGTTATTGGGATAATTGAGTCTTATAATTTTCACGGTAGAGTAAGATAAACCCAGCTGTATAGCAAATCCCTGCCAATATGGAGAAATAGGATTCCGCAACTCTTGAATAATACTTCCCAAGCTATCGATGTCTACAAATTCAAATTAAATTGCAACATAAAATAGTTGCATAGTGTGTCAACAGGATAAGCATTAAAAGTCCTCAATCAACTAAGTAGCTATTACTATTACTATTACTTTTGAATATATAATCTGTTGCTGCTGGAAATATCAATTGACTTCCTTTATCACTACCATATTTTCAGTGATGACAAATGCATAGGTGTCAAAATGTCTGTATTGTTATATTATGCAAATTAAACTAGTGATGTGCTTCAGCACAAATGGCTAGCGAGCCACTGTGCACACGTTTTTCAAATTTTTTTAAACTGACTATCAAAATTATTAGAAGCTCCTGACAAAAAGCACTGTACAACTAAAACACGGTCGAGTTTTTGTAACTACATGAAAATGGGTTTCAATGTCATAGTAACCACTCTCACAACATTTTGGGGCTTGAAAAGCAAGAATTTTTAAGGAATTATAGAACAATTTAGAGCTTAATTCTAAACAAGATTTGCTTACTAACAAAAGAAACTGGGATAAAGCCTAAGAAGTTAAAAAATGAACAACAAAAAATAGCAAAAAAACAGCTCATATTTTTTTGTTTACTTCAAAATGCTCTTAGCTAAGCAGCAGATGTAACACACAACTGTAACACACAACAACAAACACACACACACTAGTTCACTGGATAGCTATAACCAACACAAGACTTACATTTAGAGACTTGGACATATTGGGCAATGGTAAGGACAAACAGCACATTAACCGAGATAACACAACACCGGCACTAATTCTAGAACTCCAGTAAGTTTGTAAGACCTAACCATATCCTGCAATGTTCAGATATTAGAAACAGTCAAATTTCTGTGGATAATATGGGTAGAGATCATTAATAAAAAGATTTAGTTTAGCGGAGCTTGGGACGAGGGTCTACCACCTAGCGAACACAAAAATGTGAGGGTCAATGTACAAAATGACATACGCATGCCCAAACATGCAAATAAATATCCCTAATTTTCTACTGTGTTACCCCCTGAAGGTGTCTCGCTTGTATTGTTCGCTGGCTCACCAATTTCTTACCCAGCTCAGTTGAATCAATAGCCTGAAGCATATCTTGTAGAGATTGCTTTCGATTATCAGGTCTTATATCTATAGAGTAAAAAAATTATGAAAAAAATGAAAGTTGGAACAATCAATTAGTAATACAGTGCAAGATTATTAATACTTTTGGCAATTATAAGGGGGAAAAAAACAACAAAAAAAAAGAACAAAAAACAAAACCAAATAGATGTATATAAGATAAGCAACAAACAATATTGGCAGTAGTTTCCCAATTTCGTATAAAACCTATATTAGTATTAGTGCTCTTACTAGTATTGCTGGGGTATTAAAGTTTCTTGTGCATGTTGTGATACTATGGCAATAAAATTAAGTCATATGCGACAGTACTTGGGGAAAGAGACCAATTACTTGAAATCAAAAATGTACAGTAGAGCCCAAGCACTGACAAAACAATTTTTTTTTTTGATTTTCTTTTTATTGGCCCACTGATATCTCCTACCCTTTAGCTACACTGACACCGCTGAAACCGTTGTTAAAGGTCCGTGTTCAAACACAGCCATCTTTTACTCTCTATTTTGACCTTCCGTGCGTGCTCGGAAAACCAACCCGCCAGTAATTGAAAATCGTGGGCAAATTCAATTTGTTGCCTAGCAACAAATTACCCCGACCTCGGAAAATCGCGGGTAAATTTTTATAAGTTTTTGCTATAGCCGCAGTGCAGCAACAGAATAGAAATAATAAACATGAATAATCTATGTTGATGTTGCTATTTATGGAGTCTTATAGTTGGAGTCTGCAGACCTGGAGACTCTCCTGGTACTATTATTGTGAAGACACTGGAAGAATCAGCAAGTCTCTAACTAGACAAAGGTTTTAGTGAAGATGAGGATTTCTGTCACACTGTAACAAGACAAAGCAACACATTTTGAAAGTCCATCATTTTTGTTCATTGATTTAAAGAGATTCCTATTATTATTCATTGTTCCGAACAGGCAACAAGCTGGCTGTCTCACTTAAGACAAATATAATCCTAAACTTAGCTAGCCAGTGAACTAACAAACCAAGCTAGTTGATCATTTCTAAATGAGTGACTGTATTATAGTTACCTTGACTTACTGTAACTATCAAACTGTTGGGAAAAAAAAAAAAAAAAAGAAGCACAAAACGGCCTGCAAAACTATGTCTATACGCATCTAGTGCTACTTAAAGCCATACCTGTCTAGTACCCTTACACAACGTAGGGTCTGAACTGAGTAAGGCCTCCCCTATCAACGAAGTAAGCGGCCCCAACTATAACTTACTGCCGTTCAGCTGAGCACCACCATTTTCCAAGCAACAAAAGTAAGTCTTACGTAACCCGTAACGCGGACTTCCGGTTAGATTACGGAATTCAACGTTAACTCCGCCAGAAATTGAATAAGTAATAGTTATGCCATGGCCAACGAGGGGTTATGGAATATAACCATCCCGATCCCGAGGGGGAAGCCCGAGGGATAAGGGCGGTGATATTCCATAACCCCGATGTTGCCATGGCATAACTGTTTTATACCATAGTTGCTGCTACTACTACTCTCTCATATCCACCTATATGGGACCAGCCCTACCACATATAACTCTCCTGCCGCTCTCATACCAGAGGAATTTACCACAGCTAGCTGCTTTACTGCTTACTGCTGAGCAGCCCAGGTAGAGTTAGATCTGGAGATAACAGCTGGCAGCTACAATGCTAAAGCAAACTTGCTAAAGTAAACTTGCTAAAGTAAACTTTCTGGCGTGCTTCAATTGAATTTTAATTGAATTTTAATTTTGGGCCGTAAACACGAAGAATTCGCTTGACACCGGGAAAATATCATAGCCCCAGGAAGAATTCGCTTGACACCGGGAAAATATCATAGCCCCAGGAAAAATCACCGGGAAAATATCACTTTTAATCCATGGGTGTTACCGCAGCAACCATGGTATAAGAAGTTTTAATTGCAGTTTTCTCGAAATAACTGTGCTCAAGTTGGTTAGATTGCCGCTCGTATATTTAGTGAACCAAGCAGCGCCTGCCTATAAACTTGGTATTAAAATACTCCACATGAATTATTCTACACTGTGATATCAATAACTCATTTTTCAATTTTTAACGCAATTGGTCCCTTTCCCCCCCCCCCCAGTACTGTCACACATATATATATATATATATATATATATATAAATAGCGGAATTCTGACCAAATTAGCTGACTTCTGACTAAATTAGGCCCAACTCTAAATTTTAAGGGACATTTTATTCCCCACACACATGAACAGTTTAGCCTCAAAGTTGTGAAAAACAACAACCAAAAATTGGATAAACAACAACTAATAAACTATAGCCACAAAAAATGCTGTAAAATATATCTCCTTTCTGCATAATTCAAGTGCAGTACATAACTTACCCAATGCTCGTTGGTGAACTTCAAATATGTCACTGAAAGTTTCTGCTGGAGCCGGAAGAGTGTCTTGATAACATTTTCTTATTCTGAGCTCGTACGAAGTGTCAAAACTAGAATGAGGTAGAACAATTGGTATTTCCTGCACATCATTGGATGGTAGAATGACTGCATTTCCATGAACACATTTCCATTCTCCATTCAGTTGGCACTGTATCTCAATGGCAGACACAGTGTACAGCTCACTCTGTCTGTCTTCCCCAGCAATGACATGGACTACTGGCTGGCAATTCCTCCATTCACACGACTGTATCTGAGGCTTGACTGAAAAAATAATTTATAATGTACGCTTAAATTGTCTTATGTATCAGGATAGTTCTGATTGTGCAAGCCACCCCCAATTATTGAATCTATTCAACTGAAACAGGTATTCATCAAAGGTAATCGTTTAATAGTTGTATTGGTACCCTTAAAATACTAAATCAAACTTGGCAGCTAAGAAGCGGGCTAGGCGGGGTTAATACCAGGCGGAGTACCCACAGTAAGGGGTTGGTTAAGGCATATGGCCGCACATGACAGCATTGGCCACGTGCGGTAGGTGAGTCATAAATAGAGTGTACATGTGCATGTAAGTGCGTCCATCGCTGCCACGAGAAGTAGTAGCGTGAACAAAACTGTTAATTGCAATGTCTGACGGGTCGGGCAGTTCGAAGAGGAGGAAGGGAAGCAGTGGGGAGCCCCTTCCCAGTGTTTCCGAAGGCCCCCAGAGGGATGCTACCCCAGAAGCCTCAACAACGGACTTCGATAGGAGGGTTAAGGCTTTAGTAGAGGAAATACTGCGAAGCCAGGAGGGGGCAGGACCTTCAACCGCTAGTGGCAGCCGTGGGGTTGTGGCCGAGGGGGCTGGGAAGAAGCCTGGCAGCTGTTCTGGCACTGTGGCTGGTAGGTTTAATTCCTGTAGATCGGCTGTAGTTGGCTCTGGGGGTGTGTCTTGGGGAAGGACAGATAGGTTATCGGGGTGTAATTATTAAAGGGTAACTGCCACCGGTTTTTTTATTTTTATTTTTTTGAGTCATTCAGTAGATAATAACACAGTATCACTCCAAAAAAAATTTGACAGTGTTTGGTCAAGTAGTTCCTGAGTTATGGCCTTTGAAAATGCACCCTACTCCCACGCTAATTAAGTAGGCCAATTGGTTGATTACGTCACAAGTTGAGTACCAAGTTGAGTACCGCGGATCAGCGTGCTTGTGTAAACTTCAGCGTGCTTATGTAAACTTTGAGGTTTTGAGCCAGATAGGATGGCAACCTATACCTCAGGCAGTGATAACAGCAGAAGTGATGCATCCTCATACAGTGGGAGTGATGGTAGCATTTCAACTACTGATTCTGAAGAACTCACTAGTGATAGCTCTTCTGGATCTTCCATTGAACCTTATAGATTTGAACCAAGTGCTTCAAATTCTTCAGACAGCAGCAGTTCTGCTGAAGAGGAAGATCCAGACAGGCTTTTAGACTTGTCTTGGTAAGAGAGTGATAGCTACCAAGTTCAGTGTGTGTGTAAAATCGTGTGTATTCGTCAATATAATTATAGGTGTGATTGTGAATGCTGCCAGATAATGCCAACCAGCTTAGAGTGTGTTTGCTGCAAAGAAATCAACAAAGTGATAGCAAAAATGGGAGAGACTGAGGATGAACCTGCACGTTGCATAACCAGACATCCAGGATTTGAGGGCGTGTGTCTGAACGTATGGGTACTGCAAGCAGCATACTATCAATATCGACAGGAACATGGAATGGACTCTCTCCCAGCATCAATGCACGAGTATGCATATAATATGTAATAATAATAGTAATAATAATAATGAAAATGATAATAATAAAAAAATAATAATAACATTTTTTCACTACTCTGTTTTATTATTTTTTAAGGAAATACAGATATATTGCATACAGGCAACTGACTCGATGGTGCTGGGGATGGCTTGGCCGTAATGTCAGGGTTGTATTACCTGCTTGTGCTGTCAAGAAAATAAGAGAGACATTTCCATCTGATAATTACACAACACACACAAATATTTTGAATCTGGTCTGATGTTCAGCAATTGCCTTCTGTTTTTCAGGTTTTTCCAAACTATCACAGAGTGCAGGTGGTGGTAACATCATAACTGATACTTCACATTCTTTCAGCATAACATCCCATAGTGCACAAAAGAGGTCTTGCACATACCCAGGGTTTTTTTTAGGGGGGGGCAGGGGGGGGCATTCGCCCCCCCTAGAGGATTTTGTGCCCCCCCTTGAGCATTTGAAATGAAATTTCATTATTCTAAATAGACCTGTGTGACTATGTACTGCATTTTTTTAAATTATTATATCCATTAGTCTAATTATTAGGCAACAAACAATTTTATTTAAGCAAAATATAAGTGTATTTATACAGCAATACGTTTATACAGCAATACATTTATACAGCAATACGTCTAGTCTTTCTGTTCCAAATATCGATTACACTTTCTACAATGTCATCTGGAAGTTCTTCAGGCATTTCTATTGCTATTCTCATCAGGTGAGCTAGATTTTGTTCTCCAAGACGACTCCTTAGCCTTGTTTTGATCATCTTCATTTGGGAGAAGCTTCGTTCCACAGATGCTGTCCCAACAGGAATCAAAAGGCACACCTTGGCAAGGTCACTGAGATGGGGAAACATCTGTACAAGCATGCTGTTGGTAGCTAATTCCATCAGCAATTTCGTATTGTTTAGGCCGAGTAGTGATGTATCTCCTGAATGTACCCACTCTGTGCGAATGTCAGAGGAAACTAAAGCTGGCACGGTAAATTCCTCTCCCTCTACTGACTTGGCTGCAAGTTCCTTGCCGTAGTGGTCCTCAAGAACACCAAGGAATTCATCCCCATATGACGACAGATCAGGGGAGTCTTTTTGTGGTAGCTTTGAAGAGTCAAAGATACTAAATGATGCTACAATATCTTGGGAAGAAAATCTCCTCGAAATATTTTCTTTCAAGTCAGTGACGAAGGGTTTAGCCACTTTATCTTGAAAGGAAGTGATAGATTCAGAGTCAATTATTGCGATAGCTTGAAGCTCATCTTGGGCATCTAGTAGCTCCAGCACCCAATTTGCAGCAGGTAACAAAGATTCATGAAGAGTTTGCAGAGTAGAATCAACCAAACCAGAAATAGCGGTCAAGTCGAGCTTTTCTGCTTGAAGACATCTGCTTAGTTTAGCAACTTGGGGCAGCACGAAGTCAAGGAGGTAGATTGCCATCACAGTAGACTTCTTTGATAGAGCTTTGTTGAGCCCCAGTGCTTCTGGCTCATGTGTTTGCTCATAGAAGGTCTCAAGAGCAATCACAATGGAAGCATAGCTCTTTTTCACTGCCTTGACACATTGTTCATGAGCTAACCAACGGGTGTCGGACGGTTTGGTGACCTTCAGTTCAGGTAGGTCAAGCACACGCTGTACACTCTTCAGGTGTTCTGCTCTTTTGGGAGAGTAGTGAAAAAATTTCCATAGAGTGAGCAATGTCTTGTAAACATGCTCAATTCCAGGAGTGTGGTTTGCAGCTTGAACACAAGCAAGTTGGAGTAAGTGGCAATGGCAGTGAACATAGAGAGCTCGAGGAGAATTCTTCTTGAGTCTCGCCTGGACTCCAGTTCTGACTCCAGAAAACGTTGCTGCTCCATCAAACCCCATTCCGACAAGCTTAGTAGGCTGAATACCCTTCTGCTTGAACCAGTCAGTCAAAGTGGTATAGATAGATGCAGCATCAGTTTTTTTCAATGGAATGGTGTCAAAAAAATGTTCAACGGGTTCTCCATTTTCCTCCCAACGAAAACAAAGAGAAAGCTCTTCGATTGTTGATATATCTGTGCATTCGTCAGCCATCACACTATAGAAAGGAGCCTTGCGAAGGCATTTGAGCTGAGATTCTTCTACCCATGTCAATTACATTACTTTTCACCCTTTTTTTGCAAGGTCACTGCTATTCAAGCTGGATCATGCAGGCACACACACACTTAAGCAGGCACACACACACTTAAGCAGGCACACACACACTTAAGCAGGCACACACACACTTAAGCAGGCACACACACACTTAAGCAGGCACACACACACTTAAGCAGGCACACACACATTAATAATTAATACAGGCACACACACAATTAATGCATGCACTCTGACACATGCATGCCCCCCCTTGCTAACAAAAATCTCTATTTTGCCCCCCCTTAGCAATTTTTCTAAAAAAATCCCTGCATACCCTATAAATATTTAAGCCATTGGGTATATAAGAGCAGAAATTGGTGATATATAGTTTATTTACCGTAAGTAGATTTTTCCACGATTTTTCTGACAATGTGTCCACCAGATTTGTACTTGGGATACAAAACAATATATTTTCTCCCCTTGCTTAGTTTTTGCCTGTCCTCTGCGGCTGTTTTCGTTGTAATGTAGGACTGCCAACTTTAGCCTGGTAATGTCATAATTCAGGATTGCATATCTTCATTGAATTGTAGCATCATTAGGCTCAGGATTCCTTAAACTCATAAGATAGTATGGTAATGTTGTCACAAAATTTGTTAGGGAATTAACTCACAATATGATTTAAAATGAGTGATTTTTAAAAAAATGCATTTCGCTTACTCTACATCGTTCACGTTTTTCAAAAGCAGACCGCTTCTTTGGTGGCAGACATTCCCCTTCTGCTTTCCTTTTTCCACACACAGGCTTGCGGAACAGTGTGGGTACTGCATCAGGCTTAAGACTAGCTCTCTTCTTGCCCAACCCCAGTGATTGGGAAAGGATAGAATCAGCTATAAAACATGATGGCTCGAAAAGCTGACTACACAGCACAGAGTATGCAGTGGGTTCCCATTTGTCTCTATGCCTTTTCACCTGATCTACCCATTTTTTCCTCAGAGCACTGCTGCTGGGAAACTTGTGCAGACTTACTCCACTGGTTACTGTTATTGCATCCTGCAGCAACACAAGTCTTGACCATATTTCCACAAGTAGCAGTAGTGGCAATCAGATAAGATTAGCAGACTGAGCACTAAACCTCGAAGTTTACACAAGCACGCTGATCCGCGCTGTACTCAACTTGTGACGTAATCAACCAATTGGCCTACTTAATTAGCGTGGGAGTAGGGTGCATTTTCAAAGGCCCTTAACTCAGGAACTACTTGACCAAACACTGTCAAATTTTTTTTGGAGTGATACTGTGTTATTATCTACTGAACGACTCAAAAAAATAAAAATTAAAAAAATGGTGGCAGTTACCCTTTAATATACAATATAAAGGTATCAATGCTATTTAATTGAATAAACTGGATAATATATAATTGAATAAGGGCCTGTAGTGGTTGGGGCCCATTAACGTTATTTATAGGGGCATGTGGCCCACTGTATTATGTTGATTACTGTACCAGGGCATGTGGCCCATTGATAGTTCTATTCATTCCATTCACTGGGGCGTGTGTGGCTCACTGTTGTTATGTGCAATATTGTGTTAGGGCATGTGGCCCACTGTATTAGGCGCATTGCTGTGCTAGGGCATGTGGCCCACTGTGTTATGTGCATTGTTGTGCTAGGGCATGTGGCCCACTGTATTATGTGCATTGTTGTGTTGGGGCATGTGGCCCACTGTATTAGGCGCATTGCTGTGCTAGGGCATGTGGCCCACTGTGTTATGTGCATTGTTGTGCTAGGGCATGTGGCCCACTGTATTATGTGCATTGTTGGGCTAGGGCATGTGGCCCACTGTATTATGTGCATTGCTGTGCCAAGGCATGTGGCCCACTGTATTATGTGCATTGTTGTGCTGGGGCATGTGGCCCACCGTATTATGTGCATTGTTGGGCTAGGGCATGTGGCCCACTGTATTATGTGCATTGCTGTGCCAGGGCATGTGGCCCACTGTATTATGTGCATTGTTGTGCTGGGGCATGTGGCCCACCGTATTAGGCGCATTGCTATGCATTGCTGTGTTAGGGCATGTGGCCCACTGAATTATGTGCATTGTTGTGCTAGGGCATGTGGCCCACTGAATTATGTGCATTGTTGTGCTAGGGCATGTGGCCCACTGTATTATGTGTATTATTGTGCGAGGGCATGTGGCTTCTACATAGCACGGAATGTTGGATTGAGACATGGGGGCATCTCACTGTCCTGGTTGTGTTAAGGCATGCAGCCTTCATTAACAGGTTTATTTGTTAGGGCATGTGGCCCACTTCTTAGAGGGAATATTTGTTGGATTGTGTGGCTCAGCAATATTTCTGGGCATACATGCCGTAGCGTTGGGGAGAGGTAGTATTACCTCCAAATCCGATGAGGCCGCAGTGGCAGCGCTAGAGCTCCCGCAGTCTGGTGAAGCTGTGGGGGTTGTGGCAAGGATGGTCCCTCACCCATCCGAAGGAGCGGCAAGTGATGTGGTGCCTGTGACGAAGACAGCAGAGAGGGAGGCTCAGAAGTTCTCCGTGGGTGTGACACTGCCAATGGTCCCCGTCAGGCTGGTGAAGTGCATCCTGTCGGGTGAGTACGTCGACATGGGGGAGCTATCCCAGGAAGCACTCCGTGCCGAGTTCAGGCGAGCCGTGGACGGGGAGGATCAGAAACCCTCCAAATCAAGGGCAATTCGCCCGGTCGTGGACCGGGACACGTGGGCTGCCAGCTTCGCTCAATATGCAGGCACAGTGTGCCGCTCACACCCCGAGAAGGCTGCGGCTCTGTGGGGTCACTTGGCAATCCTGATGTCCTGCCAGAACAGAACCACGTCTGGGTGGTGGAGGACAAACGACGAGTCGCTGAGGCACAGCTACTCCTCCACGGAAGACGCGAGTTTTGAGCTCAACCAGTGTTTATTCACCCAGGCCATGGTGGAGAACTTGGAGGCGAACCAGCATGCTCCAATCCCAGTGCCTCTGCCAGTGGCGCAAGCGAGACCGAGGAAGAGAAGGGCCTTTGCCTCTTTTGCTTGGAACGATGGCAGGCCCTGCACCTCAACTCCTTGCAGGTTCGCACACTGCTGTGTTCGGTGTGGTGGTGACCATACCAGGAGGTATTGTCCCCTCATGAGTGATGCACCACTGGGAGAAGAGGGTCGTAGGGGATCAACCTGAGCTGTCATGGAGTACCATGTATAGACTGAACTTGATTCGGTGGCTGTGTGTATGACACTAAAACTGTTCCTATGCATTGTAGTGTTGTTACATCATAGTTCCACACTTATTCTTGTTGATTAAACAAGAATAAGTGTGTTATCGGACAGCTATCATGTGCATGTGGGGACAGATGTACGAGGTAGGACACGGAAAGGGGGCTTATGGTATAGATAAAGGTGGGGTGGACGTGGGGTGATTGTTCAGGTTGTATGGGTAGGAATTGCTTTAATTGTGGGGGTAAGAGGTATGTGTAGGAATCACTTTAATTGTGGGGGTAAAAGGTATGTGTAGGAATCGCTTTAATTGTGGGGGTAAGAAGTATGTGTTTATTCTACTTGTCGTAGGGACTGTGGGTGGTGCCTATGTGTATATGGCCGACATGCTGGCATTGGGGGAGAAGGTACCTGACAGCCCGGTTCACTGGCCTGACATACCAGGGTGGAATCAGATAGTGACACCTATGGCTGTTGGTGAGTAGGACACCCAGTTGTCTTCTCATCCAGATGAATCATACCGTGAATACCTGGTCGAGAAACTTCGGCAGGGATTTTGGATTGATTTCAATCATGGTTCGGCCAAGTGCAAGAGTGCCGTGTCAAACATGTCATCGGCAAGTGAGAGGCCCAGTGTAATTGATGAGTATGTTTCCGCAGAGCAGGCAGCGGGAAGGATACTGGGACCTGTGGAAGCCGCTCATACCCACCAGATCCATAAAAATCAGTTCGGACTTGTCCCGAAGGGTCATGCACCAGGAAAGTGGAGGCTGATTGTGGACCTCTCCTTTCCCTCCGGTAGTAGCGCCAACGACGGAGTTGACCCGGAGTTGTGTAGTCTACAATACACGTCAGTAGATGCGGCTTGTCAGAAGGTTTTGGAGTTGGGGAAAGCAGCCGTGCTGGCTAAGTTCGATGTTTCTGGGGTGTTTAGGACGGTGCCAGTTCACCCCGACGATCGCCATCTGCTGGGTATGCATTGGAGAGATAGTATTTATGTGGACAAGGTGCTTTCTTTTAGCCTCCGGTCAGCACCGAAACTATACAAAGCCATTGCTGATGGCCTACTGTGGATCTACACGTAATGGGCATGCACTACCTGGATGATTTTCTATTATTCAGTGCCCCAGACTCACCTCAGTGCGGGGAGTCTCTGGGCAGAGCTTTAGCTCGGTGTGATGTGTTGGGGGTGCCTGTGGCCCCAGCAAAAACTGAAGGCCAAGCCACCATTCTGGTGTTTGTGGGCATAGAGTTGGATTCCGTTTCGATGACAATTAGCCTCTCCCGTGAGAAGCTGGAGAGGCTGCGTGCTATGATCCAGGAATGGGAATCCAAGAAATCATGCAGCACTAAGAGGGAGTTGCTGTCGCTCATTGGCTACATGCAGCACGCATGTCGGGTTATCAGGCCCGGCCGTTCCTTCCTAAGGCGAATGTGTTAGATCTCGACTGGGGTGAGGGCACTGCATCATCGGGTGAGACTGAATGCTGGTTTCAGGTCAGACCTCAAATGATGGAACTGTTTTCTGCCTATATGGAATAGACATGTCCGATGTCCTCTGTGGTTAGGGGAGACCGGCAAGTGGTGATCACGTCAGATGCATCTGGGAAAAGGGGCTGTGGAGCCTACACGTCAACAGGGGACTGGTTCCAGCTCAAGTTCCCGGATAGCTGGTTAGAAGTCCACATCACTGTGAAGAGCTATTGCCTATAGTCCTGGCTGTGGCTGTGTGGGGACATCTCTGGCGAGGTGTGACAGTGTCATGTAGATGTGACAAAATGGCTGTAGTGGCAATTGTGAATTCTGGAAGGAGCCGAAAGGATCGGGCCATGCATATGTGACAGTCTATGGGAAAAGGGGGCACTTCACTCAAACCAAAAAAATGAGTTTTTTATGCTAATAAAAAGCTACAATTTATCTCAACTTAGTGCTAAAATACTGGAGGGTAAAACCTTCGACGCCCAGAGAAACTGGTAGTTGAACTGGGCTGTATTCAGCAAAGCAATTGAACTAGAAATCGAGAAAACATAAATTGAATTTCCACTTCCGTTATAATTAATGTTTCCGTATACTTAACGGCGTACTCCGCATACGCAATTAAATCTTACAGCCGCTTTTTAACGGCGACTAACGAAGTTTGCGTAGAGTTCTTTTTAGCTTTCAGAGCGTCTCACAGCCTGTTTTGTCGGAATCCTTGGCTACTCTACTCCATGTAGTGGTAAACTTTCAAACAGAGGTAAGCTGTAGATTGCATGCACTATTTTCAAAGCTATGCCGTTTCTTTTAGCTGCTTGTTTGAAACTCCGCCCATTCCCCGTTTATTGTACTTCGAGAACGAGAGAGAATAAAAAGTAGCTTGTCTTTCCACGGCACGCTTGGGGTCTTATAAGTTGTTTCGGCATTTGAAATTTGGCGTAGACTTAGAGTAAGGATCACTAAGACTAATTCTGCAAAAAACAAAAATAGGAGAAAGAAAGAATTTTTCCTATGACTTACTTCTGGAGCCTATATCTCAATTTCAATTTTTGCGTGAAGTGCCCCCATTTCCCATAGACTGTCACATATGATGAGATGTTTGTCTTTCTTCTTGGCCCGGTGGGACGTGACCCTAGTATGTCAGCACATCCCAGGTATCAAGAACGATGCAGCCGATGCATTATCTAGAGATTCTTTCCTTCTGTTTCAGCAGTTCGTGCCGGGAACAGCGGAAGTGGCCACACCCATCCGAGAGGGTTTCATTCGTCGTCTGGTCCGCGACACTCCGGACTGGACAAAGGTGGACTGGGTGGCCCTGTTCAGAAGTTCTACATGATAGGTCTGGCAGAGTCCACGCACAGACTTTATGCTTGCGGGGTGAGACGTTTTATGGGGATTTGTGCTGTAGCAGGTCGGGCTCCGTGCCAGCGGATGATGATGCCCTGTGTCATTTCGCTGCTACCCTGGCCGAGGAGGGCTTGCGTCATAAGACCATTAAGTCTTACATGGCCAGAGTCCGTCATCTGCACATTTCGGAGGGCCATGGTGACCCTTTTTCGGGCGGTCTACACAGGTTGCACTACATTTTACGGGGGGTGTTAAGCGTGTTGAGGGCCTGGCTGGGGTGACGAAGCGGGAGCGTAGGCCTATTACGCCGGAACTTCTCCACAAGATTAAGGGCGTGTGGGACCCCCGGGCGCATGAGACAGATGTGATGATGTTATGGGCAGCATGCTGCTTGGCCTACTTCGGATTTATGCGGATTGGAGAGTTGACTGTGCCGTCAGAGGAGGGATATGACCCATTGAGCCACCTATTGAGGGGCGATGTGCTAGTAGACAATCCTGCCTGTCCATCAAGACTTGAAGTGCGCATAAAGGCATCTAATACTAACCCCTTCCGCATGGGCATCTCGTTATTTATCGGCAGAGTGGCTTCAGATCTTTGCCCTGTCTCGGCCATGCTGGCATACTTGGTAGCGAGGAGAAAAGGCGAGGGCCCCCTTTTTCGTTTTAGTGACGGGAGGCCACTCACGAGGCAGCGTCTGGTTTCGACTGTGATAGATGCGCTGGACAAGGCGGGGGTTGACCCAGGTCACTACTCAGGGCACAGCTTCCGCATAGGTGCAGCCACCACAGCAGCGGCTAGAGGGCTGGAAGACTCTACGGTGAGGACATTAGGCAGGTGGAAGAGCCTTGCGTACCTGGACTATATAAAAATCCCTAGAGAGCAACTGGCATCCTATACAGCTAGAATATGTTAACATTGTTGATACTATGTTTTGCGTTGTGTGTATGTGACAATATTCAATTTAATATTTGAGTCTCTCTCCCCCCCTTATCTGTCTTGGTCTGGACCTGGGGCGAGTGGTCGCTCCTTCTCTGGAGGAATTAAAGGCCGGGGCTTGCCCCACCCCATTAATTATGCCCCAGCCGGCCCAAGCCGATTTGGGGGCGGGGTTTCAGGCCCTACCTGTGCCAAACAACTCAGCTACTGAAGCTGCGGTCCAGGATTGAGCAGGAGCAGGGTCGTGAGGAAGAGGTAAGTTGAGTTCTAGAGTGGCGGGCAATCATAGGGTAATCCGGGACTTGCTGCCAGGGGTTAGTGGCAGCAAAGAAAGTAATGGTGGGTTCTGTTAGGGTACGATCCGTAGGATTAATGGCAGCTTAGCAGCAGGCTAGGCGGGGTTAATACCAGGCGGAGTATACATAGTAAGGGGTCGGGTAAGGCATATGGCCGCGCATGGCAGCATGGGCACGTGCGGTAGGTGAGTCATAAATAGAGTGTACACGTGCGTGTAAGTGCGTCCATCGCTGCCACGAGAAGTAGAAGCGTGAACAAAACTGAACTTCCCACCCACCCACACACCCCCTACGGGTACGAGTTGGAAGGGGACAGGGGGGTTTTATGTTTTATTTATTATATTTTAACCTCCGGTGAACAGCTAGTCTGTTTTACCGTGAAAATGTGGGTGCCGAAATTAAAGGGGCTTGCCCCACCCCATTAATTATGCCCCAGCCGGCCCAAGCCGATTTGGGGGTGGAATTTCCGGCCCTACCTGTGCCAAACAACTCAGCTACTAAAGCTGCGGTCCAGGATTGAGCAGGAGCAGGGTCGTGAGGAAGAGGTAAGTTGAGTTCTAGAGTGGCAGGCAATCATAGGGTAATCCGGGACTTGCTGCCAGGGGTTAGTGGCAGCAAAGAAAGTAATGGTGGGTTCTGTTAGAGTACGAGCCGTAGGATTAAGTTAATCTAAACACTTACATACAATTTACGCGCATCTCCTAAATCTAGAAAACTTTAAGTTTGTATGTATGTAGGCATAATTGCACATAAGAACAACAACAATAATAATAATAATAATAATAATAGTAATTATAATAATAATAAAAGTAATATTAATTTCCTTTATACACTCTAATCCTGCTTACCATATGTCGGCATGAAAACATCCAAGCTGTTGCTGTATACTTGCAACCTATTCTTGTAGTGGACTACAGTGAAGAGACCTTCACACACAGTCTCTGATCGAGGTGGCAACTCCAGCGAAAAACAATACTTTCTTTGAAACTCTGGGAGCTGAAACCTTTTCAATTCCTGTTCACCGTGACGACCTTTAACAACAATGACCAAACAATTCATTTCAAAGTTCCCTTCTGGATGATGTATTAATTTTTTCGGAGTTTCAATTTCCACTTTAATCATTTCTCCTGAGTGAGAAGCTAAACTTATCCTGGCTTGCACTAAGAACAAAAAATTAAATATCAATAAACACCAAATAACAGGTGTATTATATTATTTAGACTTTGCTTACATACAATATCTAAAAACTTCAACCTGTTTAGATTTTACTAAAATATTAATAGTGGTTCTGTAAGCAAATATGCACGTATGTAAACGATTTGCAAGTATAGGACAAGTAGGGTTAAGTATTTAGTACGAACGTACTCAAATATACCAACAAACAAACAATATATAAAATACATACATTTAACTAGTGATGTGCTTGAGACTATACTATTTATATATGAATGATTTTGACTTCTAACACTGAAGCTACTGAAAATAAGGTCCAGTTTTTAAATTTCGCATACACGGTAAAGGGATTTCAGTGCCATAGTAACAACTCTCTGCAACTGCTTGAATTGAAGGAAAAAAACAACAACAAAACAATACACGTTATTAAAACGTTTTCTTTTGTGATATTATTTAGCTAAGTAGTGGTTGTAACACAATACTTTGACACAACTGGACATGCACCAACACAGACTTACCTTCGCAGTAGTCTAGTGGACAATGTATTTTCAAGTAAACACTGTTGCGCACGGCTTATAACCATGACAAAGAGCGCATTGACTTACCACCGCCACTAACTCGAATAGAAATGGAAGTCCCTTAAGTTTTCACGTTTTAACTGCACCCGCAAAAGAATTCAAAACGGTAAACAATTCAATTTCTAGGGTGATACGGGTACTGATAGATAAACCAGAGGATTCTATTTAGTGCAATTTGGGATAGGTCGACCACATAACTAACACAAAAACGCGAGGGTCAAAGTACAAAATTACATACGTACGTCCAAACATATATATAAATGAACAAACATCCCCGATTTTCAATTGTGTTACCCCTGTACGTGTTTCGTTCGCTACACTCGCTCGCCAAATACATGCACACATACATACATACTCATACATACATACTCACACATAATACATACATAATATACATACAGTAGGACCTCAGTATAACGGAACTCACTTATCCGAATGACTCTCGGTATAACGAACGGTGGAATTTGCAAATTATTTGCGCATGCGTACCAACCACACTGCAAAAGCAGCTGTTTTGCTTCTGCAAAAGCAGCTGTTTTGCCCCCACTGTTCTCCATTGCTGGCATTTACAATTTGAAGTCAAAAATTTAATTAAACTCAATGAACCTCAGTATAACAAACATTTCACTATAACATACACCCTGTGGTCCCAAAGTGTTCGTTATACTGAGGTCCTACTGTACATATATACAATATATACACTATATACAATTATTGGCGAGCGAGCAAGACAGTATTAGTGGTGGACAACGTAAACTAAGGTATATGTTGTATGTGTATGGATGGTACGTATGCCCCTTAAAGGTGCACGCGGGTTCCTTTTTTCCCTAAAAACACAACTGTTTAGGCTTGACCCCAGTTTCTTCTGATACTACAGCATTGAGTAAGTCTTACTTTAAATTTAGGCTCCAAATTATGACATGATTCCTGCGAAAACATTGTTTTTCAAGTCACCAAAGTTGCTGCGACTGGTTACGATGACATTGAAAACCCTTTACCAGGCACAATTTCAAAACTTCGCCATTATGTGCTGTTAATTTGTTGGTTGTAACAAGCCACTGATAGTCAGAATACAATAACATTACGACTGTTGATTAAGTTGAAATTTCCTCTGTACACACCCACTCCTCCCTCTAGTTATATTCTTACTCATACACTTCATTTTTCATCCACTCATTACTTTGTCAACCTTTCTTTATGCTTTCAGCATAATCAGTATTACCATCATCTCAATATTCTGACCTTGTAGAAGTAGAGACATCATCCTTTGAATGAATAGGAAGTCCAAAATAATTCAGAGAGCAAAGGTAGCTCAGTCAAATCATTACTCATTGCTGGTAGTTTGAAAAAAAAAGGTTTACAGCTGTGACCAAATTAGCGCCATATTCCTGGGAAAGCTAATAGGCATAATAAAACTTACCGCCATGTTTCCGAGAAAACTATTTCTTACTTTTTTTCCCTCCAATACACTTCATAAATAGCTGTTTTTCTTACCTGGAATATCAAGTTCCATATCCTCTTAGACATAGCTGCTGGTATGTTCACTACCTACAGTGCTCTAGTAGCTCTCAAGTTGAAAACTAGTAGTTTCCTCAACTGGCAATGAAATGACAGCTTTAGCGGGCAAGTCCAACTCTCTATCCTCGACAGAAATACCTCTGTGGTAGCTATATAGCTTCTGTGCCCCTTCACTCTCACGTTCGCTGTCGAAAACGTCATCGCAGACAAGATCCACTGCCTCAGTTGCAGACAAATTTATCGCCATTTTTCAAACTAACGTCAAGTTTATTTTTAGCCCGACTACCTTAGTTAGTTACGTAGTAGCTATTTCTTTTCTAAAAATACATGCAATAGAACAATACATTAGCCGGGCTCTGGACGCTGCAGCTAAGCTTTAGCATTTATCGGGTAAATATTTTTTCGCACATTACATCATCCTTGAGCGCCTATAGGCGCTTGTGCTGGTGAATGGGTTAAGGGAATATTCTGGGTTGCCAATATCTATCTAGGAGCTCACTAAGATTTACAAATAGCCTGCACCAGTTTATACTCTGTAGTGGCAGCACAAAAGCTACCCTTCCTTATAGCCATTTCCACATAACCCATTTTTAATGTAATAGTACGGCACGTAAATAGACCATTAAATAATGTATGGGGAAAAATCGCTGTTCAATTGAAGTTGCATGGAGAAAGTGAAATAGCATGTAACTAAGTGAAATAGCACTTAGCTAAGTGAAATAATACAGGTAAAAGCGCATGCATGCAGCTTGCCTTGGAAACATTCAGTTTGAGTAGTTTCAAGTTGGAGTCTCTATGTCATTCTTTTGCGCAGAAGTTCTACCCGTATTTGATGGAATTTTTTTTCAACAGATTAGGATGAGCCATAGGCTGAGAACGAAGTTCCAGAGGAAGCTAATCCTGAAACAGAGATTTTGAGCGAACAATACAGTGTAGGTACAGTGCAAATGAAGCTGGCCTACTATTAGCGAGTGATGGCACGAGTAACCTGTGCTATTAGGGATCAATAGCTCTCATAAAGCAATTAAAATAGCACTCTTCTTCGCCTCATGCTATTTCAATCACATTACTCATACTATTAATACCGAATAGTACGGTTACCTGTGCTATTATTACTCATACGAATAGCTTATAATACTGACTCGCATTCTTTGCTCACTTAATTTAGTCGCTCTCTCCATTGTTTGCTTCAGTGTACAGAATTTTCTTATCAATCCAATCATTCATTCATATCAAAATATTGTGCATTAAATGTTCTAAACAATCATTCTATACCTTGAGAATGAACTGGCAAGACAGTAGGTGTCTCTTCCGCCTCCATAGTTCTCAAGAGTAAGTTTGAATGAAACCTGAAGACAAACAGATGTTTTATGAATGTCAAAATGTTGTTGTCTGCGAATTGTAGTGTTCTTAAACAAATCTCCTCTTTTGAAAACCGGTGTCCCTCTATTAGAGCTTCTGGTCAAATACCCATCTGAGATATTTGCTACTATATTGTACAATTATAGCGTAATAAGTACCTCTTAAGGAAAAAATCTGTTCCCAGAGTGCAGTTCTTTAAGTTAGTCGCTACAGCTTGCCCCTTCTCTGTGCAATCTGGCGTAGCCTGACTCCCTACCGAACTAGTTTGGCGCCGACCCTTTACCTTCCCAGTATATGTGGGCGTGGGGGGAAAGAAAGCACATGTAGAGTCTCGCGCACCCGCTTCGGGCACCTACCGCTACCACATGTGGTATAAATTCTGAAAACCCTATACCAACTATAGTGCACCAAGGTGCTCAACAATCCCGACTTCACCGCCGTAACACGCCCACTTTCGCGATATTTACTACATCACTTACTTTTACGCTACCTGCGCTCACGTGCTTCTGTTCGGGAAGAATATGGCGAAAACTGTTAGTATCAAGTTAAAGTTACCTCCTTTATCAGTGACTAAACGGTCAACTTCTGGAAAAACCAGTCACCACTTTTTCCCCAGAGGTTGTGATTCTGAGTGTAATACTGGTGAAGGTAGTTCATCAGTTCTAGACCGAGAAGAATTGTGTGCTGACCACAATATAGAAATCCTTCCTGAAAACCTCCCTTCTTTGCATCAAGTACATCAACTCAGAGCTGTAGAGTCATGGGCAAAGATTCGATGTGACATGCTTCGTATTGCAATAGAGAGTGAAGCCTTGCCAGAAGATCAAACTTGTGGAGTCTGTATCAGCCAAGCTACCCACAGGTGCTTACAATGTGGCCCTAAATTTTTTCTTTGCGAGCAGTGTTACGAGGCTTCACATAGTAAAGCTAATATTTTTCATGTGGGAGAAAGATGGCAGGTAAATATTTATAGGAACTGAGATACCCAGAATATATATATATATTTATTGCAGTTTTGATATTTTTTCTTGAATATTTCTGCATCACGCGAGCGTTCTGTATTCTCCCACATTGTACGCTTGTTTGAACGCTCCCTGTAGCGCGCATAGCGAGTAAACGTAATGAAAATCTATTGTACTCGTTTGAGAGAAAAATATCAAGACAGCAATAAATCACTTATCACACTCGTCGTACAATATGGGAATGATATTTTACTCTCACGCCATATTTTCACTCGCCGCCTTGATATTTTTTCTTAGTATAGATTAAATGTAATGGAATATATGGTAAAGTATCATTATTGAGTCAAGAAAATGATGTCTTGTACTAAATATTGATTGCCAAACTGCCCCGTTACCCAAAATTAATTACAAGAAAAGGGTTTACATTTTTGGAAAAATGCGAAATTTTTTAAAAATAATTTCATAATAGTTATGGACTATATAGATGCTCAATTACGTGATATTGGTGTAGTGTACATTGGTTATTACTGTTGTTAGAATGGCGAGTTTCGGCCGGTGGAGACTATAAAAACTGTTGATATTCGTGATCATGTATGCTCTTCAGTTAATTGGGCGTCTATTTGTTGTATATCTGGAACTGGTAAGTGTAAATTATTTCGTATTCCATATGTCTTGTAGTTTATTCATGCGCTGAATAAACACTAATTCTAAGAGATAACGTAATGACTACCCAATAAAATTATTACTATACTTTGATTATTTAAGTTTTGATATATTTTTTCTTTTGTGTGTGTGTGTGTGGGGGGGGGAATTAGTGTATATATGTAATTATACGGTTTTCCGAGGTACTATCATGAGTACATTGTCTCTCTGTCGTCATCAAATTAAGGACTAGTTCACCAGGTTATTGATACTTTACCAATCTACCAAGTGAATACTCTGTCAAAAGAATTTGCTATGCAGTGTACTTTAAATAGTAAAACTTGTAGATCTGTACTCAGTTTTGGATCGATAAATATTTTTAATTACATATATGATTTGTATAGCCTCCATGTTACCAGTGCATAATTTATGTATTTATTTATTTATTTTTTAATTCTACATAATTGTGTTTTATGGAATCTGATTTGAGTACATTTTAGGCATGGGTATTTTTGATAACTGAACTTAGAACAGAGCGCGGCTGAATACGTCAATTTGATTGGTCCGTTGCATGAATCTATTTCACTTAGAATCATGCCCAGCAGCACTTAGAAAACACTTACCGGCGGCTACTGTTTGTCTCGTTACCAAGAGATATAATTTTGAAATTCTGGCTACCAACATTTACGCAGGATTTTTTTTACAATGTTTGTGAAGCTGTGTCAATTATATTGAGTTATTGGCGAGCGAGCGTAGCGAGCGAGACACTTACAGGGGTAAAAATGAAAAAATCGGGGATGTTTATTTATTTATTTGTATATATGTATGGACGTACGTAAGGCATTTTTGTACTTTGACCCTCGCGTTTTTGTGTTAGTTCGGTTGTCGACCCCGTCCCAAATTGCACTGAACTGGTTTATCGATCAGTACCCGTATCACCCTAGAAATTGAATTGTTTACCGTTTTGAATTCTTTTGCGGGTGCAGTTCAAACTTGACAACTTAGGGACTTCCATTTCTATTCGAGTTAGTGGCGGTGGTAAGTCAATGCGCTCTTTGTCATGGTTATAAGCCGTGCGCACAGTATTTACCTGAAAATACATTGTCCACTAGACTACTGCGAAGGTAAGTCTGTGTAGGTGCATATCCAGCTGTGTCAAAGCATTGTGTGTTACAACCACTACTTAGCTAAAGAATATCACAAAGAAAACTTTTAAATAACGTGTATTGTTTTGTTGTTGTTGTTTTTTCCTTCAATTCAAGCAGTTGCAGAGAGTTGTTACTATGGCACTGAAATCTCTTTACCCTGTATGCTAAATTTAAAAACTGGACCTTATTTTCAGTAGCTTCAGTGTTAGAAGTCAATAAAAATAGTATAGTCTTTAGGCTCGCTCGCCATTTGTGCTCAAGCACACCACTAGTATTATTATTTTTTTACCAAGCTGTGACAATTATATTGAGTTTGAAAATCTGGCATATTTGATTAAGTATAGTACTACATGAATAGCTTGTTAAATTATTGAATATAGTATTGATACATAGATTGTAGTAATTGATATGGTCTGAGTTTAATGGCTAGACTTCGTTGGTGAGGTATACTAGCTAGCTAGCAGAATTATTTTATGTTGAGATGAATAGAGATTTCGGCTGTGCAAAGCGCTGGTTAATCATATTGTCGGCAATTTGAATGTTAGTGCTTTCTTCCTGTAAGCTACACTCACTCGGTAATCAGAGTAGGAATCAAAGTCCTCACAGGATATATTCTGCATTCTTAACTCGCGAGAATTCTCTTCTTTGCAAATTTCCCAAGCTGAACCACACGGTTCACATAGGCAAGATGAGCTGTCACATAACTTGGTACACTCGTTAGTTACTTCATTTCCATCACTGTAGTACAGTCTTAGCGTATCTTTCTGTTCTAAAAAAGTTAGATTGCGGTACCATGGAAATCTACGGGATTTAGAAACCCTCAGGCTTCTAGTAGCATCCTCGCTGTGCTTGGACGCTACAGCCCAAAGCCTTCATGTTTCTAAATCCCGTAGATTCAAGGTACCGCGATCTAACTATTATAGAGAAATTTATTTCGACAGTATATTGTGGATTTTTAGTTTATATGTTATGCATTGCTGTAAGTTGGAAATAGCAGAGAGATTAAGGTGATGGGAACTCCACTTAACATTCCTGTGCGGACAACTTCCAGTGTTGTATGTTTTGTCGATTGCTACACTACAAGGATTATATTTTTATAAGGATTGTTTATTGCATAGTTTCTGTGTGCTGAATGCTATTGTACTACTGTTAAGATTATTATGCAATATTTTTCAGGGGAAGAATGTCACATAAAATTTGCATTCTGTGCATGTGAACCACTTGTTCTCACCTTGATCAGAGCACGTCTATGGCCATCATCACCTCAACGTCCACATTTTGCTTTTGCCTTTGAACTTTTGGATTGGACAGAGGCTCTTCTATTGGAGGCTCAAGTTTCTTTGAATGACTTTTGCAAAGCTCTGTATTTCAAATGCTCTAATATTATGATGAAGGTGAGTTGACTGTATGCAATACTATGGTAAGTAACTATTACTCTTTTTGTTTGTAAATGACAGCGGAGAGATTTTTATTCCTCGCTCATAGATGCTTTTGAGGAATACAGGTGGATGAAAGTGGAGTTGCGTCACTTATCTTCAGTGTGTTCTGACCTAGATAAAGGCAATGTGTGTCCTGCATGTCCTAAGGTAAGGTTCGAAACTAGCCGTTTTACAATTTCATTAGTCATGGTTGTAATGTACAGGAAAGAGGAACACTTGTTCTCTCAATGGACGCTCTTTTTGGTCTACCAAGAAAGAAAGCTGCGGGTGTTAGTCATAGGGATTCTTTACATGGTGAATTCTTCTTCGGTGACCAGGCAGCTGTGGATGAGCATGTGGTTTCATATGAAATGCCTAAAAGGGAACCAAAGGTATGTTTGAAATACAGGTCATAAATTGACTTCCTGAGGATTTATTGTTGGCGAGCGAGCGAAGCGAGTGAGACACTATCAGGTGGTGTTGAATGCAAAATCGGGTATATTTTGTGTGTGGCATACGTTCTATTCTAAATAACCATAATAAAACTTAACAATGGTGTTTCCTAAATTTCAATACAGTATTGGACCATATACCATATGAAGTGTCTAAACTGTGTGGATTGATCAGGGGTGCGGACTATTTCATTCACTGTAATATTAGTGTGTCTTTCCTATTGTATCTAAACACTTAAAGTCTATGCCAAATGCATGGTCCCTTGGAGGTTTCTAAACAAGGGCGCAAAGTACTCAAGGAAATATGGTATATGAAATTTTGTTCTTGCAGTGCACTCAAAAATATCTTCCCAAACGTTAGGGGGCTTAATGGGCCCACTACACCAACCAATTATATAGGAATTAGATTGTCTTGAAGCTCTCTTGTCTCATATGTCCCATCTAAATACAAGTATGTCTCAAGAGCATGTCTTAGTGACCATCGAGTCCTGGATGCATGTATTTCATGAAACAACATCTGAGGGATATGAGACTAGTTCAAATCACCCTTAATATCACACCGTTGTTGTTGTTTTTTCTTATTCTTTTTTGAGTTTTTTTGGTTTTGTTTTGTTTTCTTAGGTTTTGTTGTTTGTTTATTTGTTTTTAATTGCCGCCATGGTTGAAATTATTTCTATTTATTTCCCTCCTTCTCTCTCTCAGCTACTCAAGTAGTTGTGGTACGTTTATTTGGTTCGTGCTCATGACTAGAGAGTTCAATAGCTGTCATTCAATTCATATTCATGAAATGTTTCCATAATGTACTCTACTCATGTTGACGGCATTTTCACGACCTAGCGGCTAGTAAAAATACCTAGCAAGAATAAAAATATAATGGAAAAACTTTTACTCAAACGGGGTTGTACTGATTATCATTAAAAGTGGGGTTTGGATTTGTGAGTGTTCATATTCTAAATAACTCCCACCATAACATTAAAAGTGAGGTTCGGATTTGTGAGTGTTCATATCATTCTAAATAAGTCCCACCATAATATATTAGAAATGGGGTTTGGATTTGCGAGTGTTCATATTATTGAGGTTTAGATTGGTGAGAGTATTGTATGAAAATCCTTATTTATAAATTTCGCAAATATATATTTCTGTCCAATCCAGCAACATGTTTCTTTTTTGTTTTTATTTTAATGCTAGTTGCCTAGGCAATCGTAATCAGAATGGACCATTGTGGTGTTTTACAGATGTGTAGCAGTTTTCTTGCTGGGGACTCCTTACGATCATCCAAGCGATACAATGCCCTTGATGAAACAGCCGTATTTGGTTCAGGATGTCGCCACGAGTTCCCATTATTCTTTATTAATTTGAAGCACGGAGAAAGGTATGTTCTTTATTTGTTGTTGAAATAAACCCTGTTTAACGGCATGTGCTACGAGGTAATGCTGGACCATAATTTCTATCGAAAGCATAAAAAAAAAAAGAAAAAAAGACACTAACTGATGCCACACATTGAAGTATATTCTCGTTGACGTACATATATGCAGCTCAAGTGTGTTATTGTCTATAGGTTATCATATGTGGTATGGATGCTGGAAGAGCTTGTGCAGCGCATTCCAAGTGCTGTTGATGTCTATGTGATGTACGACATTGCGTGTACTTTAGTACAACATCTCAAAAGCAGAAATAAGGAACACCTGCTGAAGCGTGTTCACTTTGCTCTTCCCTCCTTCCACGCCTATGGTCACAATGCTGCTTGTCAGGTATATGAGGTTGTAGGTAACAATTGGTATATTGTCATTATCAAAACTCATTGTGTAGGCTGTGTATCGTCCCATTAACTGTGAAGGGATAGGGTTGTCAGATGGAGAGGGCATGGAGCGCATGTGGTCATTTCTACGGAGATTCTCGCGGATGTCAAAAGAGATGCGTCCTGCCCATCGAGTGGATCTTCTCACCCATGCACTGCTTTATTATGCTCACTCAGCAAAAAATGGACTTCGTAAGATAACCAAGCTCTGTATTTGATAAGTAGGAAATCATTTAATATATTGTAGCCTCTCTTCTTTGCAATCGCTGGAAGCGAGCTAGTGAAATGCATGAAGTAGCGAAGAACACGTTTGAATCTTTATGCAGCTCAGTATCAGGTATTTATGACTGCATTTTTACTGTATGCAGTAATGTCTATTAATGTATCACCTGTAGTCCCATTGACGGAGTCCACACTGGAAGAGTGGATTATGACACGTCGAGAAGTTATGACAAGTGACCTGAAGCCTCAACCTGGTAAGTGATGGCAGCATGTAAAAACGCTAGAAGAGTGGCTTGAGAGATATGATTTTCAAGATTGTAGTGGTGTCAGCTTGTAAGTTGTAGTAGTAAAAAAAATTGTGAGAATATACCATTGGAACTGTTACGTTGACTGGATTAAATGGCAAGGTGAAAATCACAAACAATTTGACATATTATTGTGTCTCTACAGTCGCCAGTGAATGGAAACGATCTTACTTCGTTCTTGTCCGCTCTTACTATACCAGGTATTCCACTTAGTTTTCCCAGTAAATGTGTGTGTAATAGTTTTAATGTAATATGTGAGTAGACTAAACTGCAGCAGCGATGTTACCGGTGAGACAGCAAGCCAACGAAATTTAAAGGTTACCAGGTCAGTGTATTGAGAATTACCTACTTTAAACATGTTGTTTGATTATTTTAATGAATTTGTAATACATTATTTATTGCGGTATTTGCTTACATGTAGCTAAGTCAATTTATTTCGAATGTGTAGCCTAGATACCCATCTAACTGAGATGGAAAGGCGACATGGTGTGGTGGCAAGATGGAAACCAGGGGACAAGCAGTACGAGGAGATGAGATCATGTTTGCTGAAGGAAAATATCATGCGTGTTAGAGCTACATTGTGGTCTTGCATTGTGAAGCGCCATTATCTTCTGCGCATGAAGGCAAAGTATGCAGGTATATGGCACATACTTAATCCTACAAAACATTTCAATGTAGATTTTAATACAGATGGTCAAAAGATTGCCAAGAAGTTATGTTCGAGCATATCCAAAGAAACAAAGGTGGCCCGACGTTTACTGGAAGACTACAATGCTGCTTCTTCTGAGCTGTCTCCTGGCGATCCTTTACCTTCTTTGCAAGATGTTCTTTCCCTGAAATCAGATTTCTGGGTTCAAGATTACCCGTCTGTGCCAGAAGAAAGGGTTCCTTGGAGAACTAGGGAAGAAATCATCCAGTCCTATTTGACCATGAAACGCAGCGAGGAAGAATTAACAATACTTAAATCAGATATGATCTGTACAATTAGCTACTGGTTCCATAGAATACAAAGTATTGTCAACCAACTAAAGACACAAGAACATTGTCAAAGCTCATACATTCGAGGTGCCAGTAGCATTCTAAGAAGAATGAAGATGAATTCAGAGCTGCAGTGTCATAAGGCAATATCGATGTTCTCACGGTTTATTGTGATACCACATGACATCACCATTGAATATGAAGGATTCAGCAAGATAGAAGATGAAAGTGACAGTGAATTTGAGTGCGATTCTGATGAAGAGGACAGTAGTTAAGATTAACTAAATTTCGTGGTTGTTATTTCCACCTGTCATAGTTGGCCACTTTCTCATTTTCGTAACATATTTGCTCTGTTTTTTTTTTCCTTACCAATTTTTATCTTGTTCAAATACAAACACACATTTTTATTTATAGTTGCAAAATAAAAGATTATAAACTATTAATTTTATTACAATTTGGAAGGTGGAGGGGTGTGGGCTGCTCCCGTCCCAGTTAGTTTGTTTATGGATGCACATGGGGAACCTTACCCAAATCACTTATTACGGCCCAATCAGATCAGGCCACACATAGTTAACTACCTACTAAAATGTAATTGCTCTCAAGATTTCGGCTAAAACTTCAGGAGGATGGTGGTCCCCACAATAGAATGCCATTGTGTACCATACCAACCAAGATTTAAATATTCTATCATCTGTGTAAAAGTAGCCAACTTCTGCAGCATTCAATCATTTGCTAGCAATAAGTGGTTCAAGTAGCTGTTCTGTAGTGATATTACATATACTTGGCCAATCTCAGTTAAAAAAAAAAATGTAATGGTAAAATTGGCTACAACTTTGACTATGTAGGATAATTTTTTATGAGCAAACTGTAGATGTTATTATACACAGCTACCTTATTCTTGCAATGGATGCCGCTATATCAATTAGTAGCCTCTGTGTTTGAACAGCTCAATGAAGATTTCGAGCAATTTGGATGAGTGTAAATACAGCCAATCAGACGAGGGTGTGAATACCATTGTAACCATTGCAATACACTATAAACAAGTTTATTATAACCTGGGGGTGGGGGGATGCAATAACCCAACATAATAACTTGGAACACAACACAGGTGATGTGGGGAAATATTGCCTAATTCACATTTTGTTTTATATAGCATTTTCTATGTGGCAACAGATATCAGGCCCTGTGCCAATCTACGTATTTATTTATTGTATCACTTGTTCTTATTTTCAAGAGTATTATTTGCCAAATCTTGAGAATATTGAAATTATGTAGATAAAAATTTTAGCATTATTTATCTAGGCCTATTAACAACCTGCCTGTGATGAAAATTAGATACACTTGACTCATAATAGAATTTTTCAGTCTATAGTTACTTATTGTACACTATGCCGATTCTGAATAATACAATTGAGATTGGTCAGGGTACAGTATATTCGAAGTTTACAAAAATTTTACACATTTTGAACAAAACCAATCTCTATCATTACTATAGTCTGCAACATTGTCAATGCCATCACATGTAGCATGAAACCAAACATTACAAAGCGAACATTGTATCATGTTGTCAATATTTTTATTAAATGGCATGCGACAAGAACAATGAATTTCTTGTTCAACGAAATTCCTGATCGCTCCACCAAATGGAATCCTTCTCTCTCTCAAGATGGGAAAACGTTCCATTTTCCCCTGTTCAAAGCATCTGATTAAGTGCCCTCTGGCCTTCTGCAAATCCCACACACACACTGCAGGGCTTTGTCCATATGCAATTTCAGTTGCATTGGCAATAGCACACACACCACAATCAAACAAGTTTGGCTGAACCATTGTATTAATTAGGTCAAACTTGAACAGATTCGCTGGAGGCCTGGTATACGAACATATTTGCTGCTGAAGTTCAAATGATATCTTCCTTGGGCGTGCACTATCGTAGATCAAGGCCCTGTCATTAAACACCTTGCTCGCATTCACATCTAAATTTGTAACAGTAATCCAATGATTGTTGTTCACATGGAGTATCTGAACATATGTTTTAGATAATGGAACAACTTTAAAGCTTAGGTTCCGTCCACACTGAGGACTTTGCAATCCTTGCAAGGAGAACTGCATTTTCAGCAGTTCTTGTGATGCATTGATTATGCCATCATTTAGCCAATCGTTACTTAGTAAGACTGCTTTATCTGTTAAAAACAGACCAAGATTAGCTAACCAAAACTCAGCGAACGACTGTGAAAGTGATGGCGGCTCTGATGAAGACTGGGAATGTGGTGGTGGCTTGGTGGACGACTGGGAATGTGGTGGTGGCTTGGTGGACGACTGGGAATGTGGTGGAGGCTTGGTGGACGACTGGGAATGTGGTGGAGGCTTGGTGGACGACTGGGAATTGGTGGATGACTGGGAAATTGGTGGCTTGGTGGACGACTGGGAAATTGGTGGCTTAGTGGACGACTGGGAAATTGGTGGCTTAGTGGACGACTGGGAAATTGGTGGCTTGGTGGACGACTGGGAAATTGGTGGCTTAGTGGACGACTGGGAAATTGGTGGCTTGGTGGACGACTGGGAAATTGGTGGCTTAGTAGACGACTGGGAAATTGGTGGCTTGGTGGACGACTGGGAAATTGGTGGCTTGGACGACTGGGAAATTGGTGGCTTGGTGGACGACTGGGAAATTGGTGGCTTAGTAGACGACTGGGAAATTGGTGGCTTGGTGGACGACTGGGAAATTGGTGGCTTAGTAGACGACTGGGAAATTGGTGGCTTGGTGGACGACTGGGAAATTGGTGGCTTAGTAGACGACTGGGAAATTGGTGGCTTGGTGGACGACTGGGAAATTGGTGGTTTGGTGGACGACTGGGAAATTGGTGGCTTAGTGGACGAGTGGGATGGTGGCGGCTTAGTGGACGAGTGGGATGGTGGCTTAGTGGACGAGTGGGATGGTGGCTTAGTGGACGAGTGGGATGGTGGCTTAGTGGACGACTGGGAAATTGGTGGCTTGGTGGACGAGTGGGATGGTGGCTTGGTGGACGAGTGGGAATGTGGTGGCGGCTTGGTGGACGAGTGGGATGGTGGCTTGGTGGACGAGTGGGAATGTGGTGGTGGCTTGGTGGACGAGTGGGATGGTGGCTTGGTGGACGAGTGGGAATGTGGTGGTGGCTTGGTGGACGAGTGGGAATGTGGTGGAGGCTTGGTGGACGACTGGGAATGTGGTGGAGGCTTGGTGGACGACTGGGAATGTGGTGGTGGCTTGGTGGACGACTGGGAATGTGGTGGTGGCTTGGTGGACGACTGGGAATGTGGTGGAGGCTTGGTGGACGAGTGGGATGGTGGCTTGGTGGACGAGTGGGAATGTGGTGGAGGCTTGGTGGACGAGTGGGAATGTGGTGGAGGCTTGGTGGACGACTGGGAATGTGGTGGTGGCTTGGTGGACGTCTGGGAATGTGGTGGCTTGGTGGAGGATGTTGAGGGAGATGAAGACTGAGATGGAAACTCTGTGTCCAATGGAGGAAGAGATGCTGAAATAAAACAACAACAAACAAAAAAAAACTAAACAAAAAACCAGCAGATGACACAGTGCTATTAAATAGTCATATATAGGCAATACAAAAAAATGATAGATATTTGTTATATTTTAGTTCAGAAGGCTTAGGGCCCAACCTACAAGGTGTTTTAACCGTGTCTTATTCATACTTGATAATAAATCTGCTGGATGTTAAATAATTTAATGGAACTACTGTATTTCCTCGAATAGGCCGCGCGCGGCCTATTATTTTCAGGCATAAGCATAGGTAGTGAGTTATTCGAGGTATAATTGTAAAATTGTGTATGGAACGGGGTATGGTTCAATCAGACACGTTAGATAAGGTATCGTTTTAAGCGTGCGCGCCTTATTCAAGGTGCACGAGTTAATAATTTGAGGTGCAGCGTTGCCATGGCGGCCTACGCGAGTTAATTGAGATGCGCGACCTATTCGAGGAAATACGGTAAGTGCTTCTTATTGTTTTTGTTTAAACAGTTTAAGGAATATGTTATTTTCAATGTAAAGGCTATACATTTTTGTCCCAACATGTATGTAGCTTGTGATGATAATAAGTATTGACATTTTCTCACTGCATATTAGTCGTGACTGATTCTATTTAGGGGGAGTTGGGTTAAATATGATTACAATCATAATCAGGGTTTCATACAGAGGGGGGGAGGGGAGGGGGGAAACTGGGATTTCCGCCCTTAAGGTCAAGTCCCCCCCCCCCCCCCCCCCACCCCCCCCCCCCCCCCCCCTCCCCCCCCCCCCCCCCACCCCCCCCCCCCCCCCCCCCCCCCCCAAGAATTTTAGAAGTGATTGCTAAAATAATAATAATAATAATAGTAACACAATGACTAAATTTACCCTAATTATGTTTTCTGTTTGAGCAGATGACCCTAAATACATTTGCTAACACACATATCAATAACCTATAACCACGTATGAAAGCAGCCACAAAAATATGCGGTCAAGTTATGGATACGATTTCAAAAGTTTTAACTTTCATCATGCACATACTTTGTAGGATTTTTCAATGTTTCGGTTGTAACTCTACAAGTAATCATATGCTGTGAAATCACCTAATAGAAATTTGGTATTTCTACTTCAAACGATTGAGTTTTCTCAGTTTATCTTAACGATAGTCCCGTTTAAGACTATATTTCTGAAAAGTAATTTCAACCTGAATTCATTATTCATCCGTTAAACCATTTCATTCCTGGAGACATCTTCTGCGGTGTGGTTGACCGGGTTGACTTTTTAAAACATTGTTACGGTGTAGCTAGAACCTCATAATTTAGACTTTAGGGGCCCAAAGCATTGCAGAATTTCGAAAATAGTTTTCAGCCAAAAAAAGAAAAGAAAAAAAAATGAGACGCTTTCTGAGGTACCTGAGATCGATGACCTCGCCATATAAGTCAGGAACAAAAGGGTAAGCAGGAAGCACCGTATATAGACATTGAAGTTCATTTGTGCATGTATCGTCCCCCCCCCCAAGCAAAAAATCCTGCATGAATCCCTGATAATCGATTTCAAGTTTTTGTGTAATCGTAATCATAAGCAAAATCATTCACTAATCAACCCCAATGCTGGCGTCAGACTCGTGAATAGTCACAAAAATTCTGGCATATTTAGAGAGACTCTTGGTAGCCTTGAACATCGGGCGGTGACTAAGTGAGTGACAGATGGAATGACGTAACTCGGTATTAAATTTTTTTTTCAGTGTAACAAATGGAAAATGTGCCAGCAAGTGCTGGAAAAACTGCAAGAATTATAGAGTGGAGAACCACTAGTATGTTTTCAAATTTGTTAAACGTTGTACACATACTGTACTACAATGCAAATTTCACTGCACAACTTCCACTACACTATTTGTATGTACAGAGCAACTCCACTTATATGAACTTCGCTTATCGTAATCCTCGAATGTTCAACAAATGTGACCGTCTACAGGAAAATCAGGCACAACGCGGGCCCTGTCAAGAACTTTTTTTTTTTGCACTTACACATTCGACAGCATCCGTATATTGAGCTCTCCGAGTTTTAAAGCCGTAGCTTCAACCGTTGTCGATATATCCGCCCTAACCACTCCCTTCTGTAGGTTTATTTAATAGATTTTTAAGAATTAAACCGATCTTTTCCCATTTACGCGTGCCGCATTGTGCCAGATTTTCCTGTAGACGGTCACAAATTATGACATACATTGTATATATGAAAATTTAATTATATTTATGAGAATATTAAACCATTTCTATTGCTTTCACTTATCAGACCTATCACTTACTAAACAGTAACAAATTCTCTTGCACAGAGGGGTTAGGATAAGTGATGATGCATAGTAAATACCAAACTAAATAGCAATATACCTCACTCAAGTAACTTACCACCAATTACAAGAGCATGGAGATACTCTAAAACGCTGGGAGAGATAGCAGCAATAATAGTGTCAGGGCCAACTAACTGAGTTTTGCCACCACAAAACGCAACTGCAAAGCCTTTGTAGCCCAGCAATTTCAGTTCAGCAAACTGTAAAGAAAATTAAATAAAAAAGTAACTTTTCACTAATGAAACCATTCTTAGGATAGATGATAATGTTATCTCAGTTATTGCTAATAAGAGAAACACCAATGAGTAAAAACATGACCTATATTCCAGACGAATCAATAACAGAAGAAAAAACCTTAGGGTTTAGGAGAAAGAGAAGATTTCAATGGGCTATTCTGTTAAATTACTCAAACACCAGCCAAAAATAAACCTTTATACACTGTGGCACAAACCATGTGAGGTTCACATGTCTGCAGAAATTACTCTTTAAAAATTTGATTCTTCCCTTAACATGGATAGTAATGGATTTATTTTAATGACAACAAAGAAGATGGTTTGCTTTATTGAGGCACACCCCATTGTGGAGTTCCATTGTGGTTCAAGCCAGACCGACCATTCTTATACAATTGATTTGCAGGAATGTAAGCAATACAATAGAGTACTGTGAAGCATTCTAGGCTCTTAAACATTCCACGGTAGGTGGGCACTAACTAGAATACGGACCCAGAGTATTCTACATGGCACTGAAAGCTATTGCACATGACACCTTAACTACACCTGACACTTCCCTCTGCCGCAATTGTGTGTAACTTCATCAGGACAATGCAAGAAAACAAAACAGAAGAATAGATTGTTCTATGCACTAATTAGCTATAGTGATCTAGTTTGAAAGGATGGGTTTCTTTACTGCTCAACACTCTGAGCTGGTTAAACTCATCATTGTCCTCACATTCTTATTAATTGTTCAGGTAATTAATCAAAAGAATATATCTCAGAAAAGTGGTATGGGTGCTTATTTTCTTAAACGAGAAAAAAAGAGGAGGTGGGCACTTACAAGGTACTTACTTGTTTGTGTTTAGACAGAATGGTTGCAGCAGATATAACTCCACACCTTAGCTACTAATACTAGAACATAAATCTTGTACTACCACCCTGAACACATCAATTCATTTGATCATTAGAAGATTGTAGCAATCCTTGATATGTGACCGTCTACAGGAAAACCGGGCACAACGCGGCGTCCGTAAATATCGAGAAAAGATCAATCGATTTCTTAAAAATGTATTGTTTCAAGCCGACGGAAGGGAACGGTTAGGTCTATTATAGTGGGAACGACTTAAGCTACAACGATAAAACTTGGAAAGCTCAATATCTGGACTCCGACAACTCTGTAAGTGCAAAAAAAATTTTTTTGAAGGGAGCCGCGTTGTGCCCGGTTTTCCTGTAGACGGTCACATATAAAGTACTCCATTTATTTGTACTGAAGAGAGAATTGACATATAAGATTTAGTTGCCACAATGGTAACTGTGGTGTTCACATATCATGAGTAGTATATATAATAAATGTATGGATACTGTAGAATATCACTAGTCTGATTGGATTGGCTGTATTTATACTCATGCCTGTGGCACTCGTGTAAATACTAAATCAAAAGACTCATGATATTCTCCAGTATAAATAAATAAAATATAAATTGATAGTGGTATAACATTGTATCCCAACATAACACACATACAGTTACAACTCCCATCTATAAATACTACTCGGCAATTTACACACATACTTCTTTCTGAATATGAGAAAATATTGTCAGAGCTCTCCGGTTCATCTGGCGTCTTGTCATCCTTTCCTCACTTTGGGATGCCTCACCAACTAATTCCTCCTTCTCATGCTCAGAAAGACCTTCATACACCTTGCCAGCTGTCTGGTTGAAGTGGCTAGTGCTGATAAGCTTGGCAGATTTTCCTTCTATAAAAATAAAATGTTATGTGAAAAAACTGTTACACAGACATGTTGTCTATTACCTTTGGTCTCGCCATACTTCCTCACAAAATGTTGCCACTTAGTCAGCCGCCTCTTTGGCAATGGATGAGATAAAAGGTCTTCTGCAGCCTTTCTCTTTCTGTTCTTGCGCCTTATCCAATTCTATAAGAAAAAAAAGAAAAAAAAAATGAAGTAAACTACATTGTAGAAGTATTATAGATATGCTGTTGATGAGAGAAAACAATGGCATAAACAATAGTATAAAAAATTATCAGCAAAATATAAAAGGCCCCAACACTAATTAAGAGGACTCTAATTACAATAAAGACACAAATCAGAAAAGTGCTTTTTTATTCACTTTTAAAAACAGAAAGGTGAAAGGTGGAAAATTAATGGCACCTGCATATGAGTGTGGCTTGCCAGTTTCTCATATTATATATACATTAATTTTTGGATATCGCAAAATATCATTTCGCAAGTTTGGTGGACCTGCATTAGCGCAGTGCTAATGCGCCAAGCAACGAGTGATGTTCCCGATGTGTCCAATCATTAATCTTTTTATTGTGTGTCTCACAAGCATGCAATCATATAAAAAAGACTCAGGGAGGATTCTTTTACTTGGATCCCCTTTTCCCATGTATTAAATCCTGTACGTGAAATAGGCCATTACAGTCATCAGATGAAATTAACCATCAGATGTTCTACTTCCCTTACACATTTGTACCCGTTATGGAACTAACTTCAACCATTGGCACGTACAATCAAAACGGTTTAATAACAGATTATAGGCAGGTTGTAGATGGAAACCGGTGGCTAGGGGGCAAGCCAAGTGCACCCAAATTTCTTTTGCTAGTGAATATTTCCCCACATTTTACATGGGGAATATTTAAAAGCATGCCAAATAGGTATTTTCACAAGCTGAAGGCAAGTGAAAATATGGCATGAGGGCAAACTATTATTTCTGCATTGCACGACAAATATCATAAGTGATTCTTTGATCTCCGCTCTCAAGCATTCAATACGAATCATACAATATACTTGCATTACGCAAGAATATCCAATCAAAAATGCAATACAAAATATATATCCCTTTCCTCTCCCCTAATCACACATCAACAACCTTCTTGTGGATGGGATCATCGAAATTAATAATTATTTATTCATTCTGAAAGTGGCTGGCCCACTCCTTCATTTATTTATTTATTATAAAAAAAATTTGTACCATCCCAGATGGCTGTATGGATGTTGAGGAATATTTATTTCTATGATCTTACCTTCACTTGAGATAAACTAAGGCCAGTGCTCACAATTGCTAATTCAATGTCTCTACAGTGATCATTCCCCCAACCAGTCATTCCACCAACATATAGTTGCTCCAAGACGGCCAATACTTCCTTAGAAAATTTCTGATTAGTATTTTGCTCATTCTCTCTGTGACCAGAAGTTAGATCATCAGCAGGATCATCATCTGAAGAAGAAGCCATAGGGTAGCATGCGGACGGCAACGCTTTTTTATTTTTTATTTTTACGCGCGTGTTGATTTATTTGAGGATATGTGGAGCACCTTGATGCACTATAGTTGGTATAGGGTTTCCGGAATTTATACCACATGTGGTAGCGGTAGGTGCCCGAAGCGGGTGCGCCAGAATAAACAATGTACTTTTAGTGTTTTCGTATCAGGAATACAGTTACTCATGCATACTAACCATATCCTTACTGACATTATTTGAAATAGGGTGGCTTAAGTTAGACAAATCCTCGTTATATTTTCATATCTCATTAAGCATTAATATAAGCTATGCACTAAAAGTGAGTTCTATTATAAGCACAAAAGTTGATGGCTAGGCTCTACTTCACTGTCACTGACTTACTGATTCATCTAAAGTTGAATTCATATCAAATGATTATAGAAACAATAGGTAATACAATAAGTTTGTTACTAGCTAGTTGACAAAACTCAGGAACTCAGTCATGCAAAGCAGAAGACGAATAAATTATTGGTATAGTAGTTGCTCGATTAAAATTTGTTTAAGTGAGCCTACAAGTTAACTACTGGTACTAAATCTGGCTGGAAAATGATGCTTGAGAAATGTTTTCAAGGCCTTTTTGACATCCCCATTGCAGAAAATGAATAAGGGATCACATATAACCAGCAGGTCGTTCAAAGCTCTTGACACCAACATTAGCACAATACCAGGGACTTCAGAGGTGGTGACATTTTCTACTACAACTGTAATCACGTGGAAGGGCCAAGTAAAAAGCAGAGTGATTAAGCTGATTAAGAAAAATACCATGATAGTCTTTGTAATATTCTGACTTTTTTCTGTTTGTGAGTTTCGCTTGAGGTAGCATGCTTTACAGAAGAGACAGAGATAAAGAACAAATGATCCAATTAAAAAGGGAAAGGCTGACGTCATCCAAAGTATGACCTCAGACTCAGAGCAAGTCTCACTACATTGATCAGCCAAGCTGCAATAGTGTAAGTAAATTTGATATTTGTAGCAGTCTAAAATTCCTGGAAGAGGTATAATAGCATTGATAGTTCCCAGTAGCCATGAAACTAAGCTCAAAACTGCAGACATTTTCTTATGTACTCTAGAATACATATGTGGGGCGAAGACATACAAGAAGTGTGTTATAGCTAACACGCATATCAACTGACTGCGTGCCACAGCAAGTAGGAAAAACAGTGAGGCAGTAATAGTACAGACTTGCCAGCTCAAGACCCATCCATGCCCTCCAGCAGAAGAAAATACACTTACTGCTTTCATGACTTCACTGGTCAAATCTAAACATACCACTTGAAGAGCGATGATCAGAAAGCTAGTTTGCAGCTGCTTGTTGCCAGCAATGAGGATAATCAAGAGTAAACTAAGAAGGATACTAAGTGGTAGAAGAACAATATGAAGCAGTACCTGAAAGACTGCAGTAGCTTCAGCAACACTGTGAGAGTTGGCCTCACTGTCATTGAAAATAACACTGAGCTGAGGACAATAGAGATCGGAGTCATTCATTTTAAATAATGTTATTTCAGAATAATCCAAAACAGCTACATGTAATTATAACAACAAGCAGCAAAACAAACTTTAGTTATTTGAAGGTAGAATCTAACACAATTTAAGAAATGCATATGTTGGCAAATAGTGCAAAGTACAAAGATCTTGTCACTCTTGAATGTTAAAGAATGCTAGTGTCATTATTTCAGCAGAGAGAGAGACCAAAGTAAATCAATCCCTTAATAGCACACCCTCTGTCTCTCTGTGCTGTATGTACTTGACATTGCCTAGAAACTTTATATTCCCGTCTCACTTTACCTTACCACTTATATCGAGCCCTTCCGGTATCTTTCACGACCTTTTACCAAACTAGTCGACATCTGGTGCTGCTCCGCGGTATAGATCTTTTTCATAACTGACCCTATGGTCCACAGAACTTTACTACAGAGTCTTTCCCGAGTACTAATGCTTCCGTCAGTAAAAAATGAAACTTTAACAAAACAATCTTAAAAACTAGCTAATACAAATGCTTATAGAAAAGTGAATTTGCACTTACATTCTAACTAGAATTTGATGCTCAAAGTTTATGCATGCTCGTAGCTTTACTGCCTATAATTGACTGCTAGTTGTAACATAGATTTGTCACGTTTTCTGTCTATATCTGCTCAGCCAAGAATTATGTGTAAAGAGTCGTGTTAATGCAAATTATTTGACGTCCTTTACCCTTTTAATTAATGTCACAGAAAACTCAAACTAAGTTACAAAAAGAGTCAAGTTCTACCAGAAATCATTTAAAGATTTGCTTTCCATCAAAAAAGGGGAAAATGCATCTATTAGTGCAGACAATGATTCAGAGATGATCAAGAAGTTGACTCCTTACTCAAGCAGTGAAGATCCACAGCAGGAGCACTGCAATGAGCGGTCATCAATTGTCTTTCTTCAGATGCCAGTTGAAAGTGATGACCCTATACCAACAAAGACAGGAGATGCTGAGATTGCTGATGTACTTACAAAATCTCCAAAGAATGCTTTCTCAGAAGAAAATTTAAGTCAGATACCTCAAGAAAATTATCCATTAAATTCAAGAAAGCATTCAAATACTACGACACCACATGAGAGAGAGACTGCTGGAATCCATGTGCAAGAAGTTGACAAAATGCAGTCAGGTCAGCCATGCATTAAAGAGTCCAGTACTAGACAGTTAACTTCTGAAGAAGTAGCTCATAATTCCAAGTCAAACCATGTGACTTATTCATCAGACCACCATAGTCACTATTCAATGAAAGCTCCCCCTACTCAAACACTTAGCTATAAACAAGAATGCAAAATTGACGATTTTTAACCTGCAAATCCTTTCCTATTCATGAGCCACCTGAATCAGAGAGCCTTGCTTTGCCCAGCCTTGATCAATCCAATAATAGGTCATCTTACATAGACTCTCAAAACTCTCAATTGCAACAGTCGTTGCCTTCACTGAATGATGAATTAGTGCAACCTGCAGATGACGAATCTGAAAGCCAACCAAGACAATTTCAGGACAATTTTCTTGACAAATTTCCTTCAATACCAAATGCTAGTGAAATAGTAAGCAACCAGAATGGATCTACCCTACAAGACATGCACAAATTTCCTCCAGTTCAAGATGAAAGTGTAATTAGCCCCAACAGGATTAGTCATGTCAAGAACTCTTCAGCAATGCTGCCTCCTCCGTATGATAACACACCTCCAAAGGAGCCTGGTTATCCTGGCTACGTGTGTGTAGAGCCTCCACCTCCTTATGAGCGACCACAACCCATTGAGTTGGATGAAAAGACCGGAAGTGACTTGATTAATGGTCGGCTTTACATCTACAAAAGAAATCCGCTGAAACATGCCATCCATACCCCACAAGAAGATCTACATGACCACACTATTGGTCAAGGAGAGAGATACGTCTGTTTCAATCTAAGATTTGTGAGGAATAGCTTGGGAAGATCGACTTATTGGACCAAAAGAAATGCATCATGCTACACGAAAGTGGAAGCAGTGGAAATTATTACTGTGATAAAACTATTTAAATTATTATCACCTTTGTACAATCCATACATATAACTAGTGGTGTGCTAATGCTCAATTGGTGCTTATTCACGATTTGAAGAACTAATAAAAAAATTTCTCTCATAACAGTTTGTATTTAGTACTAATAAGTTGGTACTACAATAGTATGTGAACTAAAAATAACTATATAAATACAAAAAATAGTTTATGTGTCACATAAGACTACATCTCGCACAGTACAAGAATACATATCCAAAGTATTTAATAATTTACCTTATCTCACTAGTTAGCTGTACTAAAAAAACCTTTACCTCCTTGAATACGAATAGCCTTTGACGAACTCAAAACCGGCCACTTCACCAGCACAGGTTGCTTTCCCCCCCCCCCCCCCCCCCCCCCCCCCTCCCCCGTCTTTTATTGTAACTTCTAGTAAAGGGCTTCTTATGCCATAATAACCACTTGCTGAGAAGTGGTTCGGTAAAGGGTCTCACTATGCCAGATTATAAACAATGTACTTTTAGAAAATAATCGTGTTTTCGTATCAGGAATACAGTTACTCATGCATACTAACCATATCCTTACTGACTTTTAAATTATTTGAAATAGGGTGGCTTAAGTAAGACAAATCCTCGTTATATTTTCATATCTCATTCAGCATTAATATAAGCTCTGTGTATGCACTAAAAGTGAGTTCTGTTATAAGCACAAAAGTTGATGGCTAGGCTCTACATCACTGTCACTGACTTACTGATTCATCTAAAGGTGAATTCATATCAAATGATTATATAAACAGTAGGTAATACAATAAGTTTGTTACTAGCTAGCTGACAAAACTCAGGAACTCAGTCATGCAAAGCAGAAGACGAATAAATTATTGGTATAGTAGTTGCTCGATTAAAATTTGTTGAAGTGAGCCTACAAGTTAACTACTGGTACCAAATTTGACTGGAAAATGATGCTTGAGAAATGTTTTCAAGGCCTTTTTGACATCCCCATTGCAGAAAATGAATAAGGGATCACATATAACCAGCAGGTCGTTCAAAGCTCTTGACACCAACATTAGCACAATACCAGGGACTTCAGAGGTGGTGACATTTTCTACTACAACTGTAATCACGTGGAAGGGCCAAGTAAAAAGCAGAGTGATTAAGCTGATCAAGAAAAATACCATGATAGTCTTTGTAATATTCTGACTTTTTTCTGTTTGTGAGTTTCGCTTGAGGTAGCATGCTTTACAGAAGAGACAGAGATAAAGAACAAATGATCCAATTAAAAAGGGAAAGGCTGACGTCATCCAAAGTATGACCTCAGACTCAGAGCAAGTCTCACTACATTGATCAGCAAAGCTGCAATAGTGTAAGTAAATTTGATATTTGTAGCAGTCTAAAATTCCTGGAAGAGGTATAATAGCATTGATAGCTCCCAGTAGCCATGAAACTAAGCTCAAAACTGCAGACATTTTCTTATGTGCTCTAGAATACATATGTGGGGCGAAGACATACAAGAAGTGTGTTATAGCTAACACGCATATCAACTGACTGCGTGCCACAGCAATTAGGAAAAACAGTGAGGCAGTAATAGTACAGACTTGCCAGCTCAAGACCCATCCATGCCCTCCAGCAGAAGAAAATACACTTACTGCTTTCATGACTTCACTGGTCAAATCTAAACATACCACTTGAAGAGCGATGATCAGAAAGCTAGTTTGCAGCTGCTTGTTGCCAGCAATGAGGATAATCAAGAGTAAACTAAGAAGGATACTAAGTGGTAGAAGAACAATATGAAGCAGAACCTGAAAGACTGCAGTAGCTTCAGCAACACTGTGAGAGTTGGCCTCACTGTCATTGTAAATAACACTGAGCTGAGGACAATAGAGATCGGAGTCATTCATTTTAAATAAGGTTATTTCAGAATAATCCAAAACAGCTACATGTAATTATAACAACAAGCATAGCAAAACAAACTTTAGTTATTTGAAGGTAGAGAATCTAACACAATTTAAGAAATGCACATGTTGGCAAATAGTGCAAAGTGCAAAGATCTTGTCACTCTTGAATGTTAAAGAATGCTAGTGTCATTATTTCAGCAGAGAGAGAGACCAAAGTAAATCAATCCCTTAATAGCACACCCTCTGTCTCTCTGGGCTGTATGTGCTTGACATTGCCTAGAAACTTTATATTCCCGTCTCACTTTACCTTACCACTTATATTCAGCCCTTCCTTTATATTGAACGACCTTTTACCAAACTAGTCGACATCTGGTGCTGCTCCGCGGTATAGATCTTTTTCATAACTGACCCTATGGTCTACAGAACTTTACTACAAAGTCATGCCCGTGTACCAATGCTTCCGTCAGTAAAAAATGAAACTTTAACAAAACAATCTTAAAAACTAGCTAATACAAATGCTTATAGAAAAGTGAATTTGCACTTACATTCTAACTAGAATTTGAAGCTCCAAGTATATGCATGCTCGTAACTTTACTGCCTATAATTGACTGCTAGTTGTAACATAGATTTGTCACGTTTTCTGTCTATATCTGCTCAGCCAAGAATTATGTGTAAAGAGTTGTGTTAATGCAAATTATTTGACGTCCTTTACCCTTTTAATTAATGTCACAGAAAACTCAAACTAAGTTACAAAGAGAGTCAAGTTTTACCAGAGATCATTTAAAGATTTGCTTTCCATCAAAAAAGGAAAAAAAATACATCTATTAGTGCAGACAATAATTCAGAGATGATCAAGAAGTTGACTCCTTACTCAAGCAGTGAAGATCCACAACAAGAGCACTGCAATGAGCGGTTATCAGTTGTCCTTCTTCAGATGCCAGTTGAAAGTGATGACCCTATAACAACAAAGACAGGAGATGCTGAGATTGCTGATGTACTTACAAAATCTCCAAAGAATGCTTTCTCAGAAGAAAGTTTAAGTCAGATACCTCAAGAAAATTCTCCACTAAATTCAAGAAAGCATTCAAATACTACAAGCTCTAGGACACCACATGAGAGAGAGACTGCTGGAATCCATGTGCAAGAAGTTGACAAAATGCAGTCAGGTCAGCCATGCATTAAAGAGTCCAGTTCTAGACAGTTAACTTCTGAAGAAGTAGCTCATAATTCCAAGTCAAACCATGAGACTTATTCATCAGACCACCATAGTCACTATTCAATGAAAGCTTCTGCTACTCAAACTCTCAACTATACACAAGAATGCAAAATTGAAGCATTTTTTACGTGCAAATCCTTTCCTATTCATGAGCCACCTGAATCAGAGAGCCTTGCTTCGCCCAGCCTTGATCAATCCAATAAAATGTCATCTTACATAGACTTTCGAAACTCTCAATTGCTATAGTCGTTGCCTTCACTGAATGATGAATTAGTGCCACCTGCTAACGAAGAATCTGAAAGCCAACCAGGAAGATTTCAGGACAATGTTCCTGACAAACTTCCTTCAATACCAAATGCTAGTGAAATAGTAAGCAACCAGAATGGATCTACCCTACAAGACATGCACAAATTTCCGCCAGTTCAAGATGAAAGTGTAATTAGCCCCAACAGGATTAGTCATGTCAAGAATTCTTCAGTAATGCTGCCTCCTCCGTATGACAACACACCTCCAAAGGAGCCTGGTTACCCTGGCTACGTGTGTGTAGAGCCTCCACCTCCTTATGAACGACCACAACCCATTGAGTTGGATGAAAAGACCGGAAGTGACTTGATTAATGGTCGGCTTTACATCTACAAAAGAAATCCGCTGAAACATGCCATCCATACCCCACAAGAAGATCTACATGACCACACTATTGGTCAAGGAGAGAGATACATCTGTTTCAATCCAAGATATTCGGGAGGAATAGCTTGGGAAGATCGACAAATTGGACCAAAAGAAATGCATCATGCTACACGAAAGTGGAAGCAGTGGAAATTATTACTGTGAAAACTATTTAACTTATTTTTATTCATTAAGTTTACACTCAGCAGTGTGGTAATATTCTAATAAATGCACTCATTAGATAATAATACAATCAACATTGACTATTACCATGAACAATATTTCAATTATTGATGAGCCTAAAAGCTAGTATTACCTGAGCTAACATGCAATATATAAGCAAGTCCTAATTAAATGTGTAACACTAAGTTTGTTGCCAATGTAATTTCCACCATAGCTGCCATTCTTTTAGGGTTTAGTTTCATTGCTTTCATGTTGCAATAATATACAGAAATTAATCCAAGCATTAGGTAGAATTTAGCTAGTGCAATGGAGCCTATAGCAAGCTTCTGAAAAAAATGAACTTGTGAACCACAGCCTATTTATATTCATGCACAACCCACATGTATCAAAGTGTACTTTAATAGTCAGCAGCCATATTCTGCTCCACTGAAAGAACCATTTCTAGCTGCAATTTGCGGAGCTCCGTTACAAGAGTCTGCCATCTCACAGCGAATTACTCAATCATTGAACATATCTTTGTTCAAGCACAAACGGATAGCAACGTTAAATTCACTAAAAAAGGTTGCATATCACCTTTGTACAATCAATACATATAACTAGTGGTGTGCTAGTAGTAGTACAATCCATACATATAACTAGTGGTGTGCTAGTAGTACTACTATCCATACATATAACTAGTGGTGTGCTAGTAGTACTATCCATACATATAACTAGTGGTGTGCTAGTAGTACTATCCATACATATAACTAGTGGTGTGCTAGTAGTACTATCCATACATATAACTAGTGGTATGCTAGTAGTACTATCCATACATATAACTAGTGGTGTGCTAGTAGTACTATCCATACATATAACTAGTGGTGTGCTAATGCTCAATTGGTGCTTATTCTCAATTTGAAGAACTAATAAAAAATTTTCTCTCATAACTTTGTATTTAGTACTAATGAGTTGGTACTACAATAGTGTGTGAACTAAAAATAACTATATAAATACAAAAAATAGTTTATGGGTCACATAAGACTACATCTTGCACAGTACACGAATATATACACTGTAAATAATAATTTACCTTATCTCACTAGTTAGCTGTAAAAATACATTTACCTCCTTGAATACAAATAGCCTTTAACGAACTCAAAACTGGCCACTTCACAAGCACAGGTTGCCTTTTTTTCCGTCGTTTATTGTATACTACTGCTGTATACTACTGCTGGTAAAGCTGAGTTGTGGTTCGGTAAAGGGTCTTAATACGCCAGAATATAAACCATGTACTTTTAGAAAATAATCGTGTTTTTGTATCAGGAATACAGTTACTCATGCATACTAACCATATCCTTACTGACTTTTAAATTATTTGAAATAGGGTGGTTTAAGTTAGACAAATCCTCGTTATATTTTCATATCTCATTCAGCATTAATATAAGCTCTGTGTATGCACTCAAAGTGAGTTCTGTTATAAGCACAAAAGTTGATGGCTAGGTTCTACTTCACTGTCACTGACTTACTGATTCATCTAAAGGTGAATTCATATCAAATGATTATAGAAACAGTAGGTAATACAATAAGTTTGTTACTAGCTAGCTGACAAAACTCAGGAACTCAGTCATGCAAAGCAGAAGACGAATAAATTAATGGTATAGTAGTTGCTCGATTAAAATGAGTGTAAGTGAGCCTACAAGTTAACTACTGGTACTAAATCTGGCTGGAAAATGATGCTTGAGAAATGTTTTCAAGGCCTTTTTGACATCCCCATTGCAGAAAATGAATAAGGGATCACATATAACCACCAGGTCATTCAAAGCACTTGACACCAACATTAGCACAATACCAGGGACTTCAGAGGTGGTGAAATTTTCTACTACAACTGTAATCACGTGGAAGGGCCAAGTAACAGTGTGATTAAGCTGATTAAGAAAAATACCATGATAGTCTTTGTAATATTCTGACTTTTTTCTGTTTGTGAGTTTCGCTTGAGGTAGCATGCTTTACAGAAGAGACAGAGATAAAGAACAAATGATCCAATATAAAAGGGAAAGACTGACGTCATCCAAAGAATGACCTCAGACTCAGAGCAAGTCTCACTACATTGATCATCCAAGCTGCAATAGTGTAAGTAAATTTGATATTTGTAGCAGTCTAAAATTCCTGGAAGAGGTATAGTAGCATAGATAGCTCCCGTTAGCCATGAAACTAAGCTCAAAACTGCAGACATTTTCTTATGTACTCTAGAATACATATGTGGGGCGAAGACATACAAGAAGTGTGTTATAGCTAACACGCATATCAACTGACTGCGTGTCACAGCAAGTAGGAAAAACAGTGAGGCAGTAATAGTACAGACTTGCCAACCCAAGACCCATCCATGCCCTCCAGCAGAAGAAAATACACTTACTGCTGTCATGACTTCACTGGTCAAATCTAAACATACCACTTGAAGAGCGATGATCAGAAAGCTAGTTTGCAGCTGCTTGTTTCCAGCAATGAGGATAATCAAGAGTAAACAAAGGATACTAAGTGGTAGAAGAACAATATGAATCAGAACCCGAAAGACTGCAGTAGCTTCAGCAACATTGTGAGAGTTGGCCTCACTGTTATTGTAAATAACACTGAGCTGAGGACAATAGAGATCGGAGTCATTCATTTTAAATAAGGTTATTTCAGAATAGTCCAAAACAGCTACCATGTAATTAAAGCAACAAGTAAAACAAAACAAACTTAAGGTAGAGAATCTAACACAATTTAAGAAATGCATAGCTATGTTGGCAAATAGTGCAATGATCTTGTCACTCTTGAATGTTAAAGAATGCTAGTATCATTGTTTCAGCAGAGAGAGAGACCAAAGTAAATCAATCCCTTTATAGCACACCCTCTGTCTCTCTGGGCTGTATGTGCTTGACATTGCCTAGAAACTTTATATTCCCGTCTCACTTCACCTTACCACTTACATCCAGGCCTTCCTGTATCTTTAACGACCCTTTACCAAACTAATCGACGTCTGGTGCTCCGTGGGTATAGATTTTTTTTTTATTCATGGTGTACAGAACTTTACTACGAAGTCTTGCGCGTTTAACACACCGTCAGTAAAAAATGAAACTTTAACAAAACAACCTTAAAAACTAGCTAACAAACAGCGAAGTGAATAAAGTTTCAAGTCACATGTGCACTCACAGTCGAACTAGAATTTGATGCTAGTAACTTTACTTCCTATAGTTGACTGCTAGGTTTATTAGGATCATAGAAGATACATTTCGCGTTTTCTATCTATATTTGCTCGGCCATGAATTATGGGTAAAGAATGGAGTTAATGCAAATATTAGACGTACTTTACCCTTTTAATTAACGTTTACCGACTCTGTGTGTACTGTCGATCAGTCATGCGGTAATCACGTGATGAATGGGAAAGGGATGGTGACAGGATACCAGTAGCCTGCTGATGGTCTCATAAGGAAAAAGACAGAACGAAGAGTGGTAAAGACAATTTACTGGACCGGAGGTGCTGAGTAATTGTTTACTGGACCGCTAGATCGAGGAGTTATTCTCAGCCACTTGGAAAAGAAGTCTGGCTGGGGTAAGAAAGTAAGAAAAGTGGTGTTATACTCGGTAGGCTAGATACACCCAGACCACGCCTGTGGCTTCTAATTCAAGTATTGTGTGCGGTCCAGCTGTGTTTATTTGCCACGCTAGAACGCTACTGTTTTGTACCAAGTATTAAGAGTTTGTCTTGCTGGGCATACCATTAGCTACCACTTGGTTGTGACCAGTCTGGTGATGCTAGGTGAGTGTTATTAGTTTTTGAGAAGGTAGTATTGAGTTTAGCATTCTTAGCTAGTTTGTGTAATGTGGGTTGTTCCCTTTGGTGGCTATGAGGTCCATGCAGGCATCTCTGAATACCTACTCAGAGGAATTACTAGTGGGTTTGTAATTAGTTTGGTTAGAGATATGGGCAGCTCCGCTAGCGCCAATTGGGCAGGAAGGTGTGTTGTTTCTCTTGCCAAACCTATTCAAGTAAACCAGTTAGGGGTCCATGTCATGTGCATTCTAGACCAGCTAGCCCATACAGTGTTGTCTTTCTTAATCCATACAATGTTTAGTGTGGCTTTTTTTTGTTGTTGTGTTGGTACCATTTGTTATCTGGTGCAGGAAATCTAATTTTGCAACAGGCTGTGTGGGCAGTCAAGTAGCAAACATCTGTGCTGACATCAGCTTGTCAGCTCTGTGTGTGTGTGTGTGTATGTGTTTGTGTGATTTGCTAGTTTGTGGTGTAAGTGCCGGTGGTTGTTTGTGTGTGCATTTATGATGTGGTTATAAGGATTCATTGCTGATAACTATGTGATAGCAGAGTATGTGATTCAAGTTCAAATGGTGATATATTTAACTTCATAGGAGAATTGGCATGGAAAGAAACTGACTTGTGTATTTGTGATTGTGTATGTGATGATTGTATGTGTGTGTGTGCTTCCATACCTAGCGTGTTTGTTGCTGTGGTAACCTGGGTTGTTTCCTATAGCTTTCACTGCAAGCTATAGGGTCATTGGCATACCAATAGTTTTGATAGTCCTATGGTATGGTCTGTTGTGGTAAACAAAGTATTGTGTTATTCATAATAGACGGACATTGTGTGGAGATGTTCGTGCAATCCTAATTAAGATGATTTAGTTTGGGATTTGATTTTTTGGACAGGATGCAGTTGCGTCTGGATTTCATTTTACATCTCAAGGCCCATTGCCTGATATAGTTACTCTTTCATTGTCCCTGCATCTTGAAGACTGATTCCAATCAATGTTCAATTTGTTATTTTAATCTCAGTTGGTATGGAAATGAACACCAGACCACAGTTTCATTTGAGATTACTGCTGGAGACTGTTTACAAGAATGTACATTACCTTGAAACTCACTGTGAGACCTCCCAGTTCTCGTTAAAGCAAGTTTAGATAATTCAGTGGTCATTATGGAAAGAGTCTTTATTAATTAAGTGCCCCAAAGCCTCCCCACATCTGTGCAGTGATGGAGACGGCAACAGGAAGTGCTTGTGGAGAGAATTTCTTTTATTGTTCCAGTATTTGTTAATGTATTCTGAGTGATCTGTTCCACTGAAATGACATGAGGCATGGCGAGGGAGATCCTCCATGGTGTGTGTGTGTGTGTGTGTGTGTGTGTGTGTGCGTGTTAGTGAGTTGTTAGTGCCTTTGTTCTTGCACAACTGAGAGATGTTACCAAACCAGTTGGTGTGTATGGACTACATCCATTCTTTAATGGTATTCTTTGTGGATGGAGGTTTTGTTCAGTGGAAGTTGTGAGAGTAGCAGCTTGGGGTTGTTTTATAATAGCCCCCTTCAGCGTGATAATCAGAGCATCTCTCTGCCATATTTTCTGTTGTTTGTACACTTACAGGTTGTCTGTTCAGTACAATAGCTCTGCTAGTATGAATTGCCATGTATTCCATTTGTTTTGTAGTATGTTAAACATTTCTTAGGAGGGACATTAGAATAGAATGGAAATTTGTGGGACAGAGGAATAAGTTGTTGTAAGGGATAGGGTCTGAGATTTGTGAAATGTCTTCCGTGGCAGCTGATGAGTTTGTTTTACTGAAGGAAGTGTAGCAAGTTTGCCTGTTGGTTGCCATGGTGAGGTGTTCATTTATGGACTTGTTTGTTTGTTGCCTTACTTCCTGGCAGTACATACCCACACAAGTGAGTAAAGAGTGGGTGTGGCTCCAGAATACAGCTTGTGTACATACCTCTGTGGTCGTCACGTTGGTTCACAGCAGATTCAAGTCAGAATGGATGAGTGGGCGTGTCATGGCATGGTGAACCTGTGATAAGTGTTTGGCAATCTGTTTAGAAGACTATCCAATGGTGGGTCTAGATATCAAGTTACGACCCATTCCCTTGTAAGGGTGCCATTTTATCTTCCGATTTTATGAATACCAGTGTGGTGTATGTATGTGGTGTGTGTGCATGGTTGCTGGCATGTACATATGTGTGTTCTCATGTAAAGATATTATCTGTCACTGTGTTCACAGCTCTCTCTCTCTCTCTCTTTTTTAGGTTCATGTGTGATCTCTAATGATTGTGGGGAGGGAGGGAGGAACGATTGCTAGAACCGCTCATAATGTTCACACGTGTACGCACCCCACCAGTGTGTGTGTATGTGTGTTATAATGTCCGTGCATGCCTTGAGGTGGAGGAGCCATTGAGGGTCGAGGCAGGTGAACCATTGGGTTGCTTGGTTACCAGTCAGATGAGCATGTGCAAGTTGCTGCTGAAACAATTTGACATGAATCTTGTATAGAAGCAAGTTTACAATATGGTAGTGTAGATGTGTGTGTGTGTGTGTGTCACCCACCCACCCCTTCCGTCACTGCATGGTGGGATAAATTAGGTCACGGTTGCTAGTATTGTTGTGTAGTCAGTTCCGACACTGAAGTCGCACCCACTGGTTTGTTACTCCATAGTGGAAGTGCCCGTGCTTGGACTGAATGAAATTGCCGTCTGGCGTAGCATGGGAGTTGCTTAGCTGCAGGTATTTGTTTACTGGTGGCAGCGGATGTGAAACCTTTGGGGAAGGTAAGGCGATGAAGTGTGCTGTGGTTTAGGAGGGGGTGGGGAAACAGATTAGGGGAAGAATTGAGCTAGGGCCGAGTTGAGTTTATGTGTTGGGTTTGTTTTGTAGAGCAAAGGTTTGTTTGAGTGAGATACTTGAAGATACGTGTATGTACTTTATCAGTAGATAAATAGTGGCTGTTATTATTCCTCTCTTCCAGCTTGCAGGAGAGAATCTCAATGATCCATCTCTTAGACTTGTAGGCTTTGACCACACACACACACACCACACCACTTTTTCTCCCACTGCCTCATACTGACTCTCTCTCTCACACACACACACCACTTTTCCCCTACACTGACTCTCTCTCTCTCTCTCTCACACACACACACACACCACTTTGAGTTAGCCTATATGCTGTGGTTGTCAGTGTTATGGTGTGAAGTGAAGGGAATGCACTGGCTGATGTTTGGTGTGTTACTGGCAGTATGTGTTTCAGACTGTGTGTGTATGTTTGTTCATGTGTGGCATCAACACATGTATGTGTGCGTGTGCAGGTAGTGGGTGTTCATATGTTGTGTTGCCTTTGACATAACCTGGCCAAGTCCTTTACTTTATTGGGGGGGGATCTGTGTGTATATTACATAATGTTACTGTGATCCCTGAAGTAAGTGTGCCGTTTATGTATGTATGTGTGTTCATATGCACGTGTGTGCTTATGAGGTCTACTAAAGTCCATTAAGGGTGGCCGCACATAGCAATGCGCACCGCCTGTAGATCCGGACATTAATTTACTCCCCGCCAATACCCCACCATTCTTTAATACGCGAGCAGAAACAATCGCGCAGTAGTAGCAGAAGTATACTTTGCGAAGTTGTGGTGATTTAGTTTAGCTACTTGTTGTCTCTTATCCGTTTATAGCAACTCTACATACGTCGTCTCAGCTCACGTGGCAAGGTGCACCAGGCAGGCTCGATTTCTGAGGAGCGAAGACTTCCCAAGCTGCACAGACCTAATGCCTTCACCTCTGGCTATCTCCAATAAACTGCCCTCTCTTCTGACTCTCTTGTTATTGTTATGCTGATGTTTGTTTACTCTTGATATAGGCGGGCTCATTTTAGAACCAATACAAACCAATTGAAAAAAAATTGCTCGCATACAAGGAATACAAGACATGGGGGTGGGGCTATTTCTTAAGCATTGCGAGTGGAATTATCCAAATTTTGTATCAGTTTTTCTTGGAATCTAATAATGAGAACGACAAAAAAATTTTTACACACGGGTAAAACTAAAAAAAATGAACTGCACCGAGAATTTTTCAATATCTTACAAATAGAAAAAATTGCGAATAAATCATAAAGTAATATTGAAATAGAAAAGAACTCGCTGTCTAGCAGTAGAGTATCGGCTCGGCTAGTAGTGCACCAAATTGCGGAGCTCCAACTTACCGCACCGCTCCAAAAAATGGCTACAAAGTTTTATAACCAGGCCCCGATATTTCTTCCAGATTTGCTCTAAAATTAGTGAGCGGCTCCTTCGGCAGGTACTTTGTCCTTGTGTTGTAGTGGAGAAGCCCCTGTAAGTATACAATAGTAGTAATCGTGCATAGCAACCATCAACATAAAATTGCGTAGGCGGTGTGCGGCCACCTTAATGTTATGATTCTCAAATTGAATGATCTAAATCATGTTTACATGTACGTGTGTGTATTCGTGTGTTTGTGTGAAATTGTTGGGTGTGTATGTGTGAAATAATTTTGCTTCCTGTAAGAATCCTTTCATTCACCCATTCCCCAACTGCCAAATTAGGTAAGGATTATTTAGCTATAGTCTGTACTAGGTCTGGCTTGGGTTGGGTCCATATGGAATAGTTAGGTGGATGTCCCTGGAGTAGGGTTGATGGGCCATAGCTCTTTACTAGGTCTATCTTGGGCTTGGTGCTTAAGGAATAATTAGTTTAGGGAACTATTTGGTGTAGAGCCTGTGTTGTGCTGTGGCCAGAAAGATGCTCCCAAGTCATGGATAATTGGTCTTGTTTTTTTGTTGCAATGTTGTTAATTTTATTACAGTTGTGACTGTTGTCCTTATTTTCTTTTTTGTGTTACCTGTATTTTCTGCTGAAATGTGTGTTACCTTGTTATAGTATGCCACACCCACCTAATGTTAGTCTATGTGTTCCAGCACAGTAAGAAATGCTGTCAAACAGCTGATGCTATCCTGCCCATTAGAGCAGGATTGTTTGACTGAACATCTTTCTGAGACTGCTTTTGAGAGAAGGTCAATATTTAACTGTATGCAAGGAGGGAAAGAAATTTTAAAGAAATATATTGGTTGGGCTTAATTGCTATTTTGTGTTATCTGTTATTCCTCATTTAATTGTAATAATAATAATAAGTAGTAGTAGTAGTAGTAGTAGTAGAACTATTATTAGTATTACACTATTATTATCTATATTGCTTTTTCTTTTCTGTGTTCACTGTGTTCCATCTTGCAGTAGCCATTAGTGGTTATTATTGTGCTGGACTTTAGTGCCCCAACCAGTGAGTAGCAGAGATGCCGCCACCCCCTCCTCCCCCTCCCCCTGGGCCTCCACCCCCTCCCACAATCAACCAGGCCAACACTGAGAAACCAAAGCTGAACAAGAAAGACCATAATGCTCGGGGAGCTTTGCTGGGAGATATTCACAAGGGAGCCAGGCTCAAGAAGACTGTCACCAATGACCGTAGTGCTCCTACATTCGACAGTGAGTTGTGGGTGTGTGTGTGTGTGTGTGTGTGTGTGTGGGATGGGTGGATGCTATAATTGTATAGTTTTATTATTAAAAAAAAAAAAAAAAAAAAGGAGTTTTTGATAATGTTGCTCATATGCACGGCAATAAGCTCCCTCCCGACTAGTCTGTACTAGATAATGTACCAATTTATGGCCGACTATAACGGTGCAGTTAGACGGACAGATGTGTCAGACCAAGTGCTACATTTAATGTTTGTTTTTAGGTTGATACTTGCCCCATGACTCGGTATTGATCTAATTAGCTTCCTCTTAAATCGCCGAATACTCCTCCTGGCTGTGAAGGCACTCGGCTGCCAGTCTTGAGTCGTCGTCAGCCCTGTGAAGTGTATGCTACTAGAAGCCTTAAGCTGGGGGTGCTATTGAGTCTTGGTTCACCTGAAGCTCAACACACTCTCCCCTACATGGTGAAGGAGGGAGGGAGTATCTGATTGCCAAACTCTGCCAGTCTAGCTTAGACCAATACAGTTTCTATTGTGGGCTCGAGTAGCCTGACAGTGTGCTGGCATCAGCATGTCAGGGAGTTTAGGTTTCTTAGTGATTATAACAATCCCTTTGCTCTCAGTAATCTACCCCTGCTATTATTTCATGTCAATAGAAATGGAATGGTAGCATTTTGAAATATGCCTGTAATAAATATTATCTTGTGTTCATATTCAAATGGTATGGCATAGTTTCTAAGTGTTCACAGTAAAATGGCTCCTATAGCCAGCTGATAGCTCTAGGCAGTCCAATCTGTGTACTAGTGGAGGAGTGATATCTTGCCTGCTTGGTGTTTTGGCAGTTGATGTGGTTTCTTCAACATGCACTTATAAGGCAGTAAGGTGGTGGGATTGGGTGGCTGTAATGAGTAATTCAATAGACCACCTTGCTCCCTGCTGCACGGACTGCCTCATTGGCTGCGAGATATTGCAATGCAAGTAATGCCTCATGGAGATAATGATGGTGTGGTGGGGGGTGATGATAATTACGATTATGATGTGGTGGTGGTTATGATTATGAAGATGATGGTGATATTACGATGGTGATATTATGATGTTGGTGGTGGTGACAACAATGTGAAGTTGACAAGGGATGATGGTAGTGATGATGTGGATGGGGTGAGCATAGTGATATTTAGGTACATGTAATGTAAGCTGTGGTAGCTGCTGCTGTACTCACTTGTATTTATACACATTGAAATGCAGTTCGGAATTCAGTGGGAGGGTAATACCTGATATTGTGAAGGTTCTAAGTTAAAGAAGATAGCCACAGTGAAAGGAGTGAGTGTGTTGGGCTATAAGCTGCACCAACATTTCCTGGTCGTCTGTTTGGTTAGTTAGGGTAGTGCAAGTAAGCTCAGCGCAGCTTGTGTATGTGTGTTTGCGGGGCAGATGTTACCTGATATATCTAACTGTTTGCTGTTCCTGAGTAAGCCATTGTCGTACAGCTTACACTGGGTTGTGTCACTATTCCATCTAAACACTGTCTTGTTCTGCCTTTTAAGGAGTCTGTTCACTCACTGCTCTTCACTTCCCCTAATAAGTATGGATGACAGGTTTCTGTTAGTTTACTGGTCAACTCAAGGACACACTTTGCGGTGGAGTTGTGATATATCGCACTTGAGGGGAAAAAATTAAAAATACCAGTTCAATTTGTGATTTTTTTCCCTCTGTGTAGGTGTAAGTACAGAGTTCATGAGGGGGTGAGCACTGAAGCACATTGTTGAGCTGGCAATAGACAGAGATAGTCACAATATATCAATTAAATACAACAGAGTTGGGGTCAAATACTCCAGACAGTAAAATTGCAAATACTGCTCTCTTTACAAATAATAATTGCAAATACAAATACTCGATTTCAGGAGTGTATTTAATGCTTTGCGAACGCTTTAACAATAGGGCAGTGTTATACTTGCTAGTATATCTCTAATATTAGCTGGTGTCACACACACACGTATCCTTTCTTCATTTGTTTGTTGTATTTACATTCACACTATGCAATTGTTAATTTTACATACCTACATTGCTAATACATAGAGTTCAGAATCCCTCAGCTCCAATTACATTGCAATACGTGCAAAATTATATTTAATTACAATTACCATGTATTTGACCCCAACACTGAGTAAATGTATGTACTTTTAATTGCATCTGAAGGATAATTATCGGAGGTGAGAGTCAGAGGTGAGGGAGGAGTGGTTGCAAAAGAAGACTACAGATGCTAAGAGTGTGCACTAATTGGGGTGGGGAGCGGTGTGAAGAAGTTTGTTAATGTGATATCTGTATTGTTATTTGAATTCTGTAGTGGGCACACACGCATGTTTCTTTGTTCTTCACTTAGTGTTGTGTGTGTGTTTGTGTGCGTTTATATTGCGTCTTGGATGAAAGGGAATTTTTAGTTTCAATAGCCATCAGCTTTATATATATATGTATGTGTGTATGTGTGTTCCTACAGAGCCCAAGTCGTCAGGACCCGGGGGAGGAGCATTGAAGCCCCCAGGAAGTGGGGGCGGAGGTAGCAGCGGTGGTGGTGGTGGTGGTGGATTTGGAGGTGGCGGTGGAGGATTTGGGGGTGGGGGTCCCGGAGGCTTGTTTGCCGGAGGGATGCCAATGTTGAAGAAGACAGGGAGAAGTACAGGAGCTATGTCAGGACCTGGAGCTGGGTCAGCCAGTAAGTGGGGAGGGGAGGATTGAGTGGGAGTGCCTGAAGACTTAATTATGTGTGGATTAATTAGGAGTGCCTGGATAACTAAGGGGATATTATATTAGGATGACTTGGGGATGTCCAGGTAACTTAGGGATGTAGAGGTGCACCGATAATCTATCGGTTTATCGGCCTACTTTTTAGATATTGGTATCGGTCATCAACACCACCCACCGTACTGATATAATTAATCGATAGAAAACATTTCGTACTCGCCGCGTGGACACTAAACGGATGAGTTCTGCTTGCTCCTAGACAGCGTAAAGACAGAAACTTAACTACGATGTCTAAAAAGAGGTCGCCAATTTGGCACTACTTTGTTCCTGACACTGAAGACTCTAGACTAGTACCATTATACTTCTAATTATGTAAAAATTAAATTTTCATAATTCAATGAATATATCTATCTGTTATCGGTATCGGCCTTGATTCTAGATAAAATATCAGTTATCGGTAAAATCTTCTATCGGCGCACCTCTAGAGGGATCCAGATAACTTAGGGATGTCCAGGTAACTTAGGGATGTCCAGGTAACTTAGGGATGTCCAGATAAATTAGGGATGTCCAGATAACTTAACTTAGGGATACATTGAATAACTTATGGGATATTAGGATGACTTGGGGATGCCCGGGTAACTTAGGAACACCTAAAAGACTCTGTGTTACTCTAGGGACTTAGGGATAACATCCATAATGTAACCCCTGAAGATAACGTTAGGTTTCTAAGTTCTTATTTTATTTTTAACCTCTTTTACATTTTCTCTTTCCACACTTTCTTCGATAATTTAAGTATTAGTGTATAAAGATAGCATTATAATGTACTACAGCATCACTGAACTTCTTGTTGGACATGCACAGTGGAAGTTGTGAAGGGTGTGATATTGTTAGGTTATATAGGATGTGGAGTGTGTGGAGGAATTATTGAGCATGTGTTCCTGGTACATGGAAGTGTATGTGTGCAGAATCACATTAGGTAATATGTATTTGTGTACTAGACAATGGTTTGGATTCTTCCTTGAAGCCCTGGTTTTGTAGACAAGTCTCTTAGAGAATGGTGTCAACATACTTGGCAGCATCACTAGCAAAGTTGGTTTCTCTTCTCTCTCACTTTTTTTAATTTTTTTTAATTTTTTTATTTTTTATTTTTTTAGTTATTGTTATTATTGATTCAGTCATTCTCGGCTGAAATAATTATCTTAATAGAAAATTTTCTCGTTCTAACAGATGTTAATTAAAACTTAACCTGACGATTATTATAGAGGACTCCACTAATGTCTCAGCAGAGCAATTGTTTGCTGTGGGTTGGGGAACATTGATTGACTATATCATGAAACGAAACCGTTTTTATCTGCGCAAGCAGGAAAAAAAAAATTTTTTTTTTAAAGAGCAGAATTCTGTTTGCAGCTTTGATGAGCAAGAATTGATAATCTTCACCCTAATGGAATTCATAGCTTTATGCATTACTGGAACTTCTTATTGTGTTAAACGTGAAAAACAAGTGCAGGACACCCTCCGTTGATCTCTGTTCCATAGCAACAATGAAATGAGGTCCTCCTAACTGCCTAGCAACAGAACTTATTGTTGACAATATCATAACTACCGCCAATCCAAACACGCGGAGTGCAGTGAACACACTATCATCTAGTATTACCCACCTCGATTATCACAATTTATAAATACTGCTAATTTCATCAGAGGCTTTCTGTAGGCTAATCGAGACCTACCAACTCCTAGGGGTACACAGCGAGGATGCCACGCCCTTTAAAATAGCTGAGTGGTTAGTGTAATGTGTATGTAAGTCAAGTTTCATTTTCTGTCAGTTCTGATGGAAGAGACATTTACTCTGTTCGCGACACAAAGTTGTGTGTTGGTAGTGGGAGAGAAACAAGACACCTCTAAGACTTGGCAGTAGTCAGCACTTCAGGTTCTAGGTTCTGGTTGGTGTCATGTGCTGTTGAAGTAGTAGTATATATATATATATATATATATATAATATATATATATATATACACACACACACACACACACATTGGATTCTATTCCATGTTATAAAGTATGGTTTGTTTGTATTTTCTTTTTTTCTTTTCTTCTTTTCTTTTTTTCTTTTCTTTTTTTTCTTTTTTTCCCCCCCCAACTGTATTTTCCTGCTCTGTTAGTAACAAGAACATTGTATACTTAGGTACTGCCTAGAAAACCAAGAGTTTCTTTGAGTTTATGTTGCTAGGGTGTATTTCACTTCAAGGTGGAGTATAAACGTTGCAAGTTGTTGGCTATTGAAGTTGTAGTCTGCGTGCCTTCTAGTTTCAAACCCCTCCCCCCTACTTGACTTATCCCTTCAACTTCCTCCTCTTGTTCTTATCTTTTCTTCGTCTCTTCTGTGTAGGTCCCAAACCAGCATTTGGTGGTCGTCCTCAATCCTCAGGACCTAAGCCGCCTTCGCCGGCCCCATCAGGACCCAAGCCTCCCTCCCCTGCACCTTCTGCCTCCCTTTCTCCTACAGACAGTAAATTTTCCAGGTCTGTATCAGACAACAGTGTTGGAGGGTCATCCATGGGGAGATCTCTCCCGTCCCTCCCTTCACGTGCCCCACCCTCTTCGCGCCCGTCAATGTCTAGATCAAATGCTCCTCCTCCCCCTCCGGGTAGAACAGCTCCTTCCAATTCCGCGGTCAATCGTCCCCCTGCTCAACTTCGAACAGGATCGCCCAATCCCCCTCTTCCCTCAAGACCGAACACTAGTAAAGCTCCTTCTCCTAACCCTACGATACCCCGTGGGATGCCTCCCCCACCCCCCGGTCGATCCAACCCCCCACCATCCCCTGCATCTACACAGAACTCACGGTAAGTGGTTGAAGTTAACATGTGTGTGTGTGTGTGTTGTGTGCCTGTGGGTTTGTGGTGTGTGTTCTCTTCTGTTTTTTTTTCCTCTCGAATCAGTTACGGCTTAGAAGAAGCTAGCTCACTTTATTTTGCAACTCATAATTTTCCTTCTATTATCCTGTTAAATTATGTTGCTAGCTAAGAGCTTGTACCAAGTTAATCCCAGAATTCCTGTCTCTTTTGTGGTGCTGTTGTTTGTTTGTTGAAAGTATAAGTACAGTTGTGGCTTGTAATGAAAGCTGGTTGGCTATTGACTCAGTGGAAGTGGTGGGTTATGCCAGAATAATGGCTTTTACTGGTGGACGGGTTGGACCTGGATCTTTCTTTCTCTTCACTCGTCTCCATTCTCCTCTGTGTGTTTTCTTGCTACTGCTAAATGCAGGCCATCCAAACCTCCCAGTCTTCCAGCAAAGGAGGTCCTTCAGGCAGACCACTCCCACCGCTCCTGGAAGGTGGAGGTGGACGCTCTGGGCCCCGCCTCCTCCTGCTAGAAATGACCCTCCACCCCTCCTAGTCGACATGACCCCCCCACCTCCGCCAGCTTCGGACGATCCCCACCAACCCCCCACCTTCTCGAAATGACCCCCACCAACTCCTTCAAGATATGACCCCCACCCCACCTAGTAGAAATGGCCCATTGCCTCCAACTCCAGGCAGAAGCGGGGCACCTCCCCTCCACCAGGGAGGAGTGGCCCTCCTCCTCCGCCTTTAGAAGTGGAACGCCAACCCTCCCTCCTCCTTCTCCGATGGAAATGCGAGTCCTCCAGCTCTCCGAATAAGAAACAGTTATGTTGATTACAACAAGAGAGTCCCATGCTTACCCAAAGTGTCCCTGCCAAGGACAGAGGTAAAGGTTGTCAATGTAATGGGTTAGTCTCCACTTCAAACGAATTTTGTTCCAACACAACAACACAACAATCCACCTTTTTCTTAACGAAACAAGAGTAGGAATGGCTGTTTGGTTTGCCTGTTGCGTGTATCTGTAGCTTTCTTTAGCAGTAACAGTTGTGTTGGAACAGTTTGCATTCACTTTATTGCATTCCTAACCCACCAATGCACTTGCATCTAGAGTTCAAGGGCTGAATTCCGGTGACCGATATTAGCTTTGAAAATATCTGCGATAACGGGTACTATGTATGTCGAAGGAGTCGAAAGCAAGTATTAATTAAATAAAGAAATAACCACAAACATTCGGTTGTAAAAAAAAAAAAAAAAAAAAAAAAAAAAAAAAAAAAAAAAAAAAGTTCGCCATCCTATTGGGTTCTATTTCATTGACATGTGACTTACCTACTCATTTACCTACCTATTTCATTGGTTTGGGGAGGCTGGGTTAGTGAGTGTTGGCTGCAGAGAGGCCGTGCAGCCTTGCTTCCTTCTTGGGGTGTTAATGTGAGGAGGAGTAGATCTTATGTTTCATTGCTCATGCTAGAAACACTCTCCTTCATCTCCCCAACCTGGAATCCCGTCCATGTGATTTTAACCTCACATGAATGTAACCATACGTGGAAGTTCTTCTGATCTGGTAGAGTTTTTTGGTCCGTCTGTCGCGCAACTGATTCCGTCCTGTAATATCCTATTTCACAGTTGTGCTCATAACACTTGGCCCATCTACTACCACCCTCACCTCATTAACTCCATCTTAGCCTCTTTCCATCAACTATTGTAAAATCTATTGAACATCATTGCTGCAATACACTGAAACAAGTCAGTAACGACTGTCAGCAACCCACCGCAGGTGGGTGTTGGGTCCTGTGTATGACTAGGGTTTACATGTTGTTGGGAACCTGTACCGCATATTGTGATTGTTTTAATTTTTTAGGTCCTCCGCCACCTCCATCACGATCTGGTCTCCACCCCCCCTCCCCCTTCTGGGCGGAGCGTTGCCACCGACGTGGGATGAGGGGCGACAGGTGAGGAGATCCTCCCTCCGCCTCCAAACAGACAACATCCCGTCTAAATCGGAAAGGAGCTGTCTCCTAGTGAGAGAAGGTAAGGGTCATCAAATGCTAAGGTCATAATAATTTTTCCCCAAAGACATATGTATCCCATGCAGTGTCTCACTTCATGGGCTCACCAAGACCCTCCCGCTGTGGTGCTAGTGCACCTATTTATGTGTGTGTGTTGGTGTGTGGTGTTGTGTGTGTGTGTGTGTGTTGTGTGCAGTGGTCCTGCCAGAACCTACCACCTCAACCTCCCAGAAACGTTCCCACACAACCATGCTCGCACCGCCCCTCCCGCCCCTCCCCAGGAAGCAAAAGTCGTGGCTCCTCCTCCCACCTTCTTTTCTTCGAGAGCACCCCCACCCACACTGGGTGGGGGAAACAGGAACGTGCCCCCTCCACCACCGAGAGGGAAGCCACTTATGTACGCCAGCTTTTATCGTGATATAAGAGGAGGAGAATTTATTGCGGGGAAGTTAGGCCTGTCCACATACAGACTGTGGTTGGTGGTTAATGGTATCAGTGATAGTGATCCATTAGTGAATCAGGCAAGTCAGTAGTAATTAGGTTTAGGAGGAGAGTCGTCTGTGTAGGCTTTCCGTATCTACTCAAATTTCTGTGCTAACGGAGAAATCTGGGTATGCTAGTCCAGGTGGTGGAGTTGTAGTGGTTCACTGGAGGGTTCTATGGGGGGCCGTGTCTGTATAGAACAGACCCCCACCGATCAGGTCCACATCGGGTTTAACAAGCTAGTGAAACAAGGGGAAGGAAGTTGGGTAGTGGATTCAAGAAGGTGTCCCTGGTGTGTACAAGAAAAGTTAGTATCAATCCATTGAGTGTATAGAGAGGCCAGCCAACTTTGGATAAACTGTTATGGTTAGTACTCTACTCTTCAGAGGGAGCCACTGGGGGTGTGTTGAGTCCTAATACCATTCCATGGGTATTTCTAGTCCTACTGACTCTTTACTGTATCTCTAGTCGAGCCTCCCAGTGAATCAACGAGTTGGTGTCTCGAGAGTGAAGGAGTCCTGTATAAGGAGCCATGCTCATGAAATTCGTTCTAGTTTCTAGTTCTTAGACTCCCGGTCCAGATCCTCTGTAGACCGTGACTCTGGTAATATCATTAGGCTTCATTGTTGTTCAATTTATTTTGAATTTGGTAACTACCAATCAACCTACTAGTCTAGTACAGTGGTGGGTACTAGAGTTTTGTTTGATCCTAGTTTTCTGGGAGAACATGTTTGACCCCTTACCGCAGATAGTAAATGGGTGTGGTTACTGTTATCACTCTAGTGATAGTTAGTACATTCAAGGGTCTAGGGTTAACTTAATGTCTAATTGCAATGATGTTTGTTGTTTTTAAAAGTCTCCCTTTTTCTGATATTCTGCAGTTGTAATCTTAACTCTAGCAATAAAAAACCTTTTTTGGGAAAAGAAATGCAACTTATGTTGCGTCTCTATACTACCATTACCATAGCAGAACTGATGTATCTAAAGCACTATCGATCAGTGTCACTTACTCATGAACTTGGTACTGGTATATACTGCATGCATGCCCTTCACAAAATGTATGAAAACTGTGACATAGCTTGGAAATTTTGTTGGAGGGGGGGGGGGGGTAAGTATCTCTTTTATGATGCTGTTATACGTAGAATGACTTAATGTGTGACAAACAATATTAAAATTACGTAACTCATAATTCTAATGAACATAATTCATTGTTCTCTAATTTATTGGTCACTTGTTTGTTATTTTTTACAGAATTTGCGAGCAGGTTTTCAGTTTTCACAAGACATTCCTCCCCAACCTATGGAAGGTCCGGACATAATAGAACGTATCCCCATCCATGCTGGCTACCAGTGACCCAAAAGTAAGTCCATTGGAGAAATTTAGGGAAAACTGTCCAAAAGAGACCGCCATGAAAAGGGATGGTGAGGAGGAGGTTGTGGATAGGAACAGTATTTCTAGATTTGGCAGTTTTAATAAAAAAATGAAAACTTTGAGTAGTTTAAATTAGAATTGTTATCACCATTGCTTTGAATTGAATGTTTGATTGGAAACTTACTATGGCTATTAATTATATAAATTAAAAAGTTGACCGGTTAGTTGAAAACCATGAACCTTCTGACTGTGCATTTTAGCAGCATTGTCTCTCTTTCCCACAGGTTTGTAGTGCCAACAGATGAAAGGAATCTTTGAAGTAAAAGTTTCAGATAAAAAGAATCTTTGAAAAAAGAAAAATTTCTGTAGTTCTGTTGTGAGTGAGTGAGACTGTGGTATAGCAGGCCCTACAGAGTAGATAGGAATGTTCTCTCCTATTGGTTGTCGTAGCCTAGTGGTTTGTGCGTTATGCAAGTGGTCTTCTGGTGACAGACAAACATTTTCTAATTCTGTATTGTTTTGTTGTTGTTTTTTAAAGCCTGTGAAACAGAGAGACCACATCTAATAAATGAAAAGAAGGCTTAGAAAGAAATTGGAAAAAGTCTTATTTTCTACTTGCATGAATTTCCCGGGTTACCAATGGGGACGTGTTGGGGAAAACCAAATTATTATAATTTTTAACCCACTACCACTGCTGAATGTATTCATAACTTTGGTAAGGTAAGGTTAGTGCAAACAGTACTTCGAGAAAAATGTGTTTTATTTAACTATATAATAAATACATGTTCTAAATAGTGCTGAGGGTTTTGGCACTTCATGACTTGATGTTCAATTAACCAATCACACTTACTCTGTTCTATTACAGCTCGAAGACCAGGACCAACGGACAATAGAGGTGCTCCACCTCCCCCTCCCAGATGAATGGAGCTGCGTCATTCCAATTAGAGCACATTTGCAGTCCCACTTGGAACCAATACTGCTCTCTCTCTTTTTTTCTTTTTCTTTTTTCTTGCAAGTTTTGTATTCGTTCACACGAGCCCTATTAGCAAGTTCGTGAAAACATTGAGATATTGTTTATTATTATTATTATTATTGTCATGGCAATTAATTTATTTTTATTTTGAGTTTGCGTGTTGGGCTAGCCATAGTTATACACTATTATACTGTTCAGGTGTTTCATTTCTTTTTTATCTGTTAGTGTGATGTATAATTCCATGTTATAGTCTATTGATCTGCAGACATTGTTTGTTGTGTGTTGGTGCACATAATATTGTGTGTTTTAGCTCAGAATTTCTTCTCTTTCTGTTGATATTTTGCATGGTTACAGTCTGCACTTATTCAAATTTAATTTTAATGACAATATATTGATTTCTCAACAAAAAAACAAAACAAAACACAATCATTGTCAGTTGAGCAATGAGTAAATTGGATTATTCATAATGAGTAAATTGGATTATTCATTACTCTGAATATAAGTCTTGTGTTGTGGTGGCTTTGTCCAGTCAGCAAGGTGAATCAAGTCACCTGCTATGTTAGCAACAAGATGATGCCTAATAATTTACATATTTTTGGACTCTGGTAATAGCAAGTTATCAAACAGCTGGTCAATGCGATCCCTTACCTCTCTGACACTGGGTCACACTATCCCTTACCTCCTAGAGAAACATGAACCAAGGCTTACCTCTGGAAATATGTGTCCATCTCATTCCTTACCTTCCAGGGACACTCTGGGAGAGGGGGGGGAGGGCACTTTTCTAACTTCTCAGCTTCACCTCCACCCCTCCCCAATATTAGCATGCTGTGTGCAGTATACTGGTGAACGCAAAATCACAACATTTACATGTATAGTAATTTCATGCTAACAACTACTCTCAATGATAAAATTAATTATTAAAACAGCCAATTTAAAGAACATATTAGCTATACTGGCTATTAGAATGAGAAAAATTGCTACTATAAGGTTTAATCAGAATTACACCTAGTTAATATAGAATTGGTGGGAGGGGCCACATCCCAGAGTGCACACTCATGCGGAGCGGACACAAGGCCACATGTCAACTATATAGTTTGCCTGGACAGACAGCTTGAACGCAGCCAAGTGACCAAAAAAACAAGCACCCTCCCGCCCATTCCCTAGATAAAGTAATATAATTACTCTGTCATTGGTCCTGCCCCATGACGTGACTGGTGTAGGGTCAATTTGGGGAGAAATCCCCAGCTTCGCTAGCCCCCTGCCAGCTCCACCAGGGCTGGAACAAAAAGGGGCGGAGCTGCCGACCATACACCTCCGCCAAGACAACACAATGCTGGAGCTGTGGCCCCTCCCAGATGCCAGTAGAGGAGTCAACCTGCAAGTAAGTATAACAATATGGTAAGGGTAGTCTACCAACCTATATTAAATTATTTCAGCCAAGAATGACTGAATCAATAAAGATTTTCTCAGTGGGGCCCGCCCGCGCGCAATTAATTATTACCCCCCATTCTTGACCTTTTTTTTTAATCAACCCCAGCGGTTAGCGATTTAATTGTTGCGGGCGCCTTTGTGTTGTTTGAATAGTCTTTTCACGCAGCTTCAGCAGCACTGGCGCTATCGGCATAATGGAATCTAGGCTGACTCACTACATTAAAGGTATTCCGAAGGCAGAGTTTAATCTTCACGTGGAGGGTACCCTGGAACCTAATCTTATGTTCCAACTTGCAGAGCGCAATGGCCTAGTTCTGGAAGGTACAGGAGAATCTCACGCTGAAAGAAGAAGGAATGTTAAGGTAAATTTGGCCGTGCAAACCAGATGACCTCTTGGCAGGATCCTTTCATACTAGCAAAATAAAAAAGGGGGAGGGGGAGATCTGGTTTGTCCCATGAGGTTGACTAGATGCCAGCTCAGAGCTCCTAAATAAGATATAGCTAGCTGCAAAAAAAAATTGAGAAAATAGGACTAGTTACTGCTTTGGCTCTTATTCTATCAAGCTTTGCTAGATTAAAGTGACTGACGGCATGGGTGCTACTCCAGTGCTTGTACACTAGGCTTCTGACTGATGCACTGGAGTAATTCAGACAAAATACAATTCAGTGAGATTGACAATCAGAATAGTACTGAAGTAATTCAGCCAGCATTCAATGCAGCAATGGATTAATGTAATATCTGGAGTGTAGAGTTGTGAATTGTAAGAATCCCTGAGTTAATGAATATTATTTCTTGGTTATGAGCAATTGTCTAGCAAAGCAAACTTCATGTAAAACTATTAATAATAACTAATAGTCAGAAACTAAAGCTAATTCCAAAGTTAAGGAATCATTGTCATAATCTACTTAGCACCTTACAATGAATACGATTAGAACCCATTATTTTAATTCGCATGGTATTCTATAAGAGTGACTATAGCTAGACTCTGCCAATCTGTGATTGTGTAATATCTTTTGACTAATAGCAACATTTCATGTTTATTGCCACTCATTCAATTACAATAATCTGGTGAAATTAATATTGTTAATTATTATTACCTACATTTCTCAGCATTGTGAAGCTGCAAGTAATAATTAATGAGTGAATTATGATGACCTTTTAATATGAACCAAGCCGATTGCAGCAGTAATTGAGCATTACACTATTTTTATTTCATCTATTCAAACACCACCAGCACACTGACATATCTGGAACACAAAGTTTCTATAGCTAGCATTTCTGAACCTTTATTGATTTATAGTGTTGAAAATTTTCTCCTCTCACTATTTAATTCACTCCTAGTAGAGCTGGTGTTACCTTTGAGATGAATAAGGTTATAACTTCTTTACAGGTGTTGCTGACTGATATTTTAAACGTGTGCATGGAATGACAAATGTATGAATGTTATATAGAATTTATCAGATGTTCTGCACTTGTGCCATGAAGGATGTCGTGTTTTGAAGACTGAAGAAGATTTTTACGATCTTATGTACGCATATCTTCGACGAGCATCAGTAGATAATGTGTTTGTTGCCGAGGTACTCTTTGAACCCAAGGCGCACACTGATCGAGGTGTTCTCTTTGCAGATATTGTGAACGGACTGTATAAAGCTATAGTAAACGGATTCATCAATTTTGGAATCAGGGCATGTCTAATCATGAGACTCTTTCCAGGCGAGTCTGAAACGGATGCTGTGAAAGTCTTGGAAGAGGCTAGACCTTTTTTGGACAAGATTGCGGGCCTCAGTTTCGAATTGGCGGATGGTGACAATTCACCTAACAAATTTAAGGAAGTTTACAAGCTGGCAGATGAAATGGGCCTCAAGGTTGTGGCTCATGTTGGGGAAGAAACTAGTGAAAAATGCATTGAAGAGGCTTTGGATCTCTTTAAATTCCAACGGATCAACTGTGATATACATTGCTTTCAAAGCACAAATATGACCACCAGACTGGTGGACAGTAAAGTTCCCCTGAGTACATGTCTGCTGTCCAATCAGAAGTTGCAAGTTTTGTCTCGTTTCTTTACTGGGCGAGACTTGACTAAAGATGTATTAAGCAAGAATCCTGTAGTCACTATCAGTTCTGATTTCCCTGCTTACTTTGGAGGGTACATCACTGATAACTTTCTCCATGCTGCTTCAGTAGGTGAAATTAATGAAGTCGATGTCAACCTAATTTGCCGGAATGCTTTTCAGTCTGCCTTTGTGTCAACACTAGATAAGGCGGGTTATTTGAAGAAGATTGACAAGTTCAATGTGGAAATAGGCTGTGCAGCACCACCCAAATCGATTGCATTCTTTGGCTCGCGAAAGCCTCAACCAGGTTCCAAGGAGTACGAAGATTGCGCGGATGCTGCCAAGTTAATGTCATCCAATGGATACAGTGTCGTGCATGGAGGATCTGGTGGGCTAATGGAAGCTGCCTCCAGAGGCTGCTATGAAGGAGCTAAAGAGAGACAGAAAGAGAATGGGAATCCGTTGGTTACATCTGTAGGAGTGGTCGCTCCCAGAGTGTTCAATAGTCCCCTGGCTGCTGGAAACTCCTTCGTAACCAAAGCCAAGATGGCTCGTAACCTGGTTGAACGTCTGGGATGCATCACTGAAGATTCTGAATATTACTTTGTATGTAGTGGGACTATTGGTACCATTACAGAATTATTTGTGGCCTGGAATATCGCTTCAGTTCGCCCAATGTCTGGATGTCTATTTCCCAAATTGTTTGTCTTACGGTCCTTTTGGGAGAAGACTCTAAAAGACGTAATGGCCACTGTGGGCATTTACGAAGAAGATTGTGGTCTTGTCACATTCGTTGATACGAAAGAGGACCTTCTCAAGTTGGTCGAAGATGATTGGAAGATCAGAAAAGATAATTCTATTTTATAAAGAGAAGATAACAGTTCACTGTCTCTGTAGTTGGTGTGTTGTCACTCTCAGTCAGAATCTGTCATGTGAATTTGAATTTTCAATTTCGTCTAGAGTGGGGATGTAATTGATTATTTTTGTTGTGAATGTTCAGCAGAAGATACAGGGAGAGTCTTTCTACTGCAATGCTACCAACTGCTGGCCAAAATGAAGCACACAATTTTTTCCGCTACACTTGGGGAGAGGGTAATCTTGTTAGGTTATAAAAAGGTCTTCAACAATTCACATTAGTTCATTAAAGTGTTCCCAAAATGTTATAATCCTGAGCATATTCTGTATTGGCTTAACTGGCATACTAGAAAAATCATTCAGACCCATTGAAGGGCCTGAGCTAACCAGTTAAGTAGCTCTTGGACTTGTAAACTGCTAATTAAGGTTACATTGTTTTCTCCTCAAGTGATTGATTACTCAGTAATCACAAATTGTTGATTTTTTTCCTTCGAACTAATGATTAATAGCTATTTGATGATTGATTGAAACTCGACAGCTACTTTTATGGTGATTCCTACAGTGGCATGGCGATCCAGAGGGAAAGCCAACCGCACTATGCCCTCTCACCCACATCTGCATGAACTATTTGTGAGGAATGTATAGCTACATGATTAGTCTATAGGATGTACAGTTACATGCTTGGCGTATCCTCTGTAGCGATTCACAGTGACGTTCGAATAAATAAATTATCTGTAACTACAAGTTTCAACCCCAAAATGCATTTGGGTCTTCCATGCTTTTAGCATGGATCTACCGCTGCAATAGACTATTCTGTTGCAGATCTCGTAGCAAGTTTATTTATACTACATTTGTATCAGGTAATAAATAGATGTGTTTTACAAGATAAAAACATGCTCATATGATTGGTGAATACAAACGCAATGACACACGGACAGTTACAGAAATGATGAGATGCCAAGTGAGGGTAAAAATGACTAACAATACAGAAGTGAGAGAGAGAGTTAGTATTTGTGAGGTGTGGGGTGTAGTCTTTGGTGTAGGAGGATGCCTGGAGTACCTGTAGAGCCTTCATGTCGGTGAACTGGACCAGGACTAGAACATTCTGTTGTAATAAAAAGAGAAAATCAACAGTGCTTGGTGCAGAGGAAAAGTCTCCTCAAATAATATGTACAGTTACAATTGAATAGCTGTTCTATAATTGGTTAGTGAATGAGACACTATCCGGGGCAACACAATTTGAAAATCAGGGATGTTAGTTTGTATATTATATATGTTTTGACGTACATATGTCATGGAGTTTTTGTGTTTGCTTGGTGGTCGACCCCTTTCCCATACTCCACTAAACGGAATCCTTTGGTTTAGTGATCTTTACCTGTATCATCAATTGTTTACCCAATTGAATTAGGTTGTGTCTGACATCTGATTTTGTGTGGACGCAGTTATGTCTTACAAACTTAGGAGTTCATTTTCTATTCTAACTAGCAGTGGTAGTAAGTAATCTTGGCTAATGCATTGTTTGTCATCAAGTCACAAATCAAGTCTTGTGTTGTTAAAAAAATGTTAAGTCTAACCTGAAAGTTATTTACTGCTGTATTAGAACCAGCTTGGGGCATGCCTACATATTAGAAAAAACAGGCATCACCCTAGCTACTATCAGAATAACATGTGCTAGATTCACCCACTAATAGTGGCTCACTCGCCATCAGTTGACCACGTAAGACCATCAACACAAAACCATCAGATGCAAGTGCTGACATTGTTGAGTGAACTGACCCTCACCTATATCAACTCCCGAGTCACTGGCTATGGCTTTCTCCAACTCTCTCGTTGCTTCTACCACCTTGTTTAAATACAGATTCTCCTGCAGACCTCTAAAACATATCACAAACAGTGTGACGTCACATGTTTGGGAACATCTTTCCCATTGCAGAGGAGAATGTTGGCATGTCAGATATCATGTGATCAGAGCAACATCACATTGTGTAACTCTTAGTAACACTGACTGGAGATAGCTGAATAGTGAAGAGGGCATTTATCATAGATTGCAAGTCACTAAATTTAAACTTTTATCTCGGGTAAAATAAACCAGGCCTGTAGCCAGGAGTTTGCGCAGGGGGGTTCGGATTTCATAGAAACACTTGTTTTCTTCGTTTATTCTTTAAAAAGCGAAAAAGAAGGGAAATGTGCCAAAACTAATAATTTGTCTGACGCTCTATGTGTTCTATTAATAAATTCATTGAATACTGCTGACTATCAACAATAAGCGATATACTGCTAATGCTATATCGTTCTCGTGTAACCAGGCTTCTAACCACTACCGTGAGCTGTACACTAACAGTGAACCATTAATACGCCTTTAGTACTATAAGTTGTCTAAATAAGTACATTACCGCACACCATAAAAAGAATAGTTGTAGCGTAGCTTGCTCTATCAGTGCCATAACGAGAGCGATGTTTTGTAGTCAAGGAGCTCAATGTTTACCTGAAAGCTTGGAATCAGACTAAGCCGTCCACATGAGTACGAAGTATATCCGGGGATATATATAGCTAAATAGCAGAATATTCCATTGCGATTTAGACACGATCGACCAGAAGTCGACATTCCATAAGTTAAATGTGAGGTGTGGCTAAATAATTTACTTCCGGTCACTCAAATGGGGGGGGGGGGGGGGCGACCGAACCCCCCATACCCTGGCTACGGGTATGTAATATTATGCAGTCATAAAAACCCACACAGACAGGATGCTGACATATTATACATCTTGTAGGCTGTCTTCGTAAACTTATATTTCTTAAATCACGTTCCAAATCATATATCTTGAATTGTGTATGCATTCAGTTTTAAGCTCGAGGAAGCTACGAACTCCTCAAGAAATGAGTATAGATGATTGATTTTCAATTTTCAACCCAAAATTCGTCACTGCTCACCTTTTAGAAACTTTAGTCTTACAGATAGGACACTTGGGTCGTTTCACCGAAGATATGGCATGCTCTATACAGACCCTGTACCAAACACATGCACACATATACACACATACAAACTCACTACACTAGTTAATTACAAGTAATTGCCACTACTAGCACATACTGTGAATGTATTATACTATTCATTACTGGAACCCTTTACCCTACGAAGAATGCACTCCAAATAGTTCAATCCGTTAATAATCTATTAGAGTACAATTTCACTCATTATGCTCAATCTATTAGAGGGTGTGGTCTAATTTGAAGCACGAAGTAATCAAAGAAAGCATGGAGTTGAATGTTACTCATTAAACAGAGTTAATGGAGGGAGGAAGCCCGCGGCAGGTAAGGGTCGTACTGGGTGGGTACCGCTGGGAAAATTAAGTTATTATGACAATTTTGCAGGAATTAACAAGCAGTTATTGGATGTGTATTCAGGCATGGGAGTGCTACCACCAGCAGCAGCACTCAGGGATCTGCCGGCTTTCTCGTCCCCAGCTGCGTCAGTCCCCATTACGCCGCTGAGTACGGCGTTGTCTGTCCCATCACTCACGATACCAGGGTTGGGGTCAAATACATGAGTATTTGTATTTATGCTGTATTTAAATACATTTTTGGAGTATTTGTATTTGTATTTGTATTTTCAGATTTAAAGAGTGAAGTATTTGTATTTGTATTTAAAATACTTTTAAAAAAATCATAAGGTTAAAAAAAGCAACTGCTTAATTAAACAGTGCAGCTGCTGTTTATTCTAATTGTGAGCCACCATCTTTTAGCTATGGCAAGCAAGAAGAAGTCAGTTCCAGTTGTCTTACAGTATGATGTTCCTGACAATGTTGAAGAGGGCACTTTCAAAGCTAAATGTAAGCATTGCTCTGCCACTATCTCGGGATCTACCAAAGCAACATCCAATTTCTTGTTGCATATTAAGGTAACTAGAAAATTAAAACTGAATACTCCATACCTACCATTATTGTATCTGGTATTTTTAGCGAAAGCATGAGCTAGTGTATCAAAAAATCAAGGAAACTCCAAGAGATACCGCACATAGTTGTGGAGGTAGTAGTAACCTACACCAAACAAGACTTGATTCAGTGGTTATGAGTACAAAAAAATATGGAGCGAATGATTACCATCAAGTTGAAATAACCAAAGCAGTAGTATCTTATGTTGCAGGCGATCTTTTACCTCTTTCTACTGTTGAAAGTACCAATTTTCGTCACCTTATGAAGATTTCCAACCCGAAGTATCAGGTTCCTAGTCGAAAACACTTTACTACCAAATTATTGCCACAAACCATGGATGCAACAAGAGCAAAACTTCAGCAGTTATTAAGTAAGTCACAAGTAGTCTGTGTTACTGTAGACCTTTGGTCAAGCCGTCAAATGAGAAGCTACTTTGGGATGACAGCTCACTTTGTTGTTGATTGGCAGTTAAGGTCAGCGATGCTTTCTTGCACTCGATTTCATGGGTCACATACTGGCTATGCTATAGCTGATGAGTTTGAAAAGACTATTGCTTCCTTTAACTTAACCAAAAAAATCTCTTTTACAGTTTCTGACAGTGCAAGTAACATGATGAAAGCATTTTCACTTCCTAGTTTTGAAGTAGAAACTGAAAACGCGTCAGATGATGACTACGATGATGAACCGGATAATCCTGATCCTGATGGTGATGAAGGCCCTAATGATAGTGATGCATATACTGATCTTAGTTCGCAACATGTTCCATGTTTTGCACATGTCTTACAGCTTGTGATTAAAGATGGTTTCAAGCAAGCTCCAGGTATAATTAAAGTCCTGAACAGGGTTTCTGCAATTGTATCTCACGTCAGAAAATCTACACTTTCCTCTGAAATTTTGGAGTCTGAAAAGCAACTTGCAGCAGCAAATGCTACTAGATGGAATTCACAACTTATTATGATTCGTTCTATTCTTCGCCTTCCTACTGATAAATTAGAATCTCTGAATACTGTTAGTTTGTCTGCCTATGATCGAACAATTCTGGAAGATCTTGTGGAAATATTAACCCCTTTTGAAACAGCAACCCACTGTATTCAAGGAGATAAGGTTATTACTAGCAGCATGATTGTACCACGTATCAGGGTACTAAAGTCCACAGTTGAAGATCTCAGCCACAAGTACACTTCAAGATTTGTAACAACTTTAAAATCATCTATCAACAAGAGGCTTTCTATGTATGAGGATATCGATGAATTTTTGCTTGCATCGGCATTAGATCCTAGATTCAAGCTTAAATGGTGTTCATCAAATGAATGTTTACGAATAAAGGGCCTGCTTGTGTCTAAGCTTCACTATGAATCCCAACCCAGCACAAGTGCTTCCTTAATGTCTCATACCCAAGTAATAGAGAAAGCCAATGAGCCTGCTGAACCGTCATCATGCCCACAACCACCACCACATAAGAAAATGAAAACTTTTTTTTGATGATTTGCTTATAGCAGACAAGGTTAGTAGCTCCTCTACAGTTGATGCAAATGTTGATGAATACCTTCAAGCTCCATTGCTACCGCAGGAAGAAAATCCCCTTGAATTTTGGAAAGTCAACGAAATGAAATATCCCACATTAGCTAAACTAGTTCCAGTGCATTTATGCATTCCCGCATCTTCGGCTCCAGTTGAAAGATTGTTTAGCATAGCGGGAAAAGTGTTTCGACCTGACAGATGCCGTTTAAAGGACAAAACATTTGAAGAACTGATGTTTATCAGGTGTAATCAATTTTTGTGACTTTTTAACTTATCAGATGTAGTGATGTTAAAATACAAACGTTCATTTTTAATAGCTCTAATTTCACAATAAATATCAAAAAATATAATAATAATCCACATAACACTTTCGCTAATGGTGATGCAATTAAAAAGTATTTGTATTTGTAATTGAAATACTATATCTAAGAAAGTATTTGTATTTGTATTTTGTATTTGAATTCTTTCAAGTATTTGTATTTGTATTTAAATACTATTCAGAGTATTTGACCCCAACCCTGCACGATACCTACTCCAACCAGAGCAACCGGCATGGACACAGGGCTATCTCTGCCAAGTCTGCTTGGGATGTCCCTGTCAACCAAAATCATCGCAAAGATACTGGCCCTTGAATTCGTCGACATGGCCGAGATGGTTCAGGGAAATTGGAGTACACAGGACGACAACGAGCAGAAGTGTTGCCACCGCGCAAGGGGCCTGTAACAGACATCTTGGTATGGGTGGAATGTTTTTCATTCATGGTCACTGTACTACTGTATCTACAAAGCACCCAGACAAGACCTCCCAGTTCATGGCTTACCAGCGCACAATCGGCAAAGCGCATAGGTCGTTTGCCGGTGACGGCTGGCTCATTTATTGACACCTGCTTCCGCAGGAAGGCAGCCTTGACGAAGTCGCTTGAGTGGGGGCAGGTGGACTTCTCCCTGTATAATGAAACATTTACTGGGAGAGCCAGGCCAGTGCGTCGTTGTACATCCTGCGGCAGTGAGCATCATTTAGAGATGGAGTGCCCCGAGTCCCCACAGAGTCAGTCAGCACCGGATAGTCGCCGGGTAAAGCCAAGGCAAACGGCTTCCACCCACCTCTGCCAATTGTTTAACGCAAAGTACGGCAATAAGTGCCACTATAGCCCGTGCAGGTGTAGTCACAGGTGCATGGAGTGCAGGGGCAATCACCCAGTGGCCCAGTGCAGCAGGTGCGGATCACCCAGTTCACCTCGCTTCCGAGGACGGAAATAGTCCGAGTGACGGACTGAACAATAGGAGGACTATATACATGCAACAGTAGACTGGTTTAGTACATTGTGTTTTCTTTTATCTTAATTTTTGTTGCATCCTCCGCTTCGGCGTGACCACCTACTTCGTGTACGTTTAACATTCGTATATTTGCTTGACATTTGATGATGAATTGTCAACTTAACTTTAAAAAAATATATATATAATAATAATAAATTAAATAAAATAAAGAAATGTATAAGAATAATAGCTAATAATAACAATCACGAGAAGTATAACGTGCTGATCGCTAATGGTCAACCTTTAGTGTGATAATGAGCTGGGGTAGGAGGGTAGCAGAAAAGGGGCAAGTAATGATTGCCACTCGGTATCCAGAGTTAAGATAGTCTCACCTGTATAGGTCCAGATGGCTACTACAGATACACCAAAGCACTGGATAGCCACAACTGCAAAAGATCTTCCCAGGACCACCGACTGGCGTCAGTCAAGACGCCACTGAACATCGCCGTATGGAAGCAGAGGCTGCGACATCATCAAGATGCCGACTATGTCGATTACATCATTTCAGGATTGGAACACGGTTTCCACATCGGCATGGCAGAGTCCACAAGGCTCAAGCAAGTGAAGAAGAACATGATGTCGGCAGAGAAAAACCATCAAGTCATTGACGACTACCTGGAGAAGGAGCTCGAAGCAGGTAATATCTTGGGACCATTCCCACTTGCATCAGCCCCAGAAGCCCACATCAATAGGTTCGAGGTAATCCCCAAGAAGTACAGTGGAGGCTGATTACAGACTTATCCTTTCCCGAAGGTGGTAGCGTGAATGACGGCATTGACCCTAACCACTGCTCTCTATGGTGTACACTACAGTGGACCAAGTGGCAACAAGAGCCATGTCTCTGGGCAGGGGGACCCTGCTCGCTAAGATTGACATCAAGTCAGCATATCGTCTTGTACCTATATGCCCAAGAGACCGCCTCTACCTAGGTATGCAATGGAAGAGTGCAGTGTATGTGGATGGCATGCTCCCATTTGGACTCAGATCTGCTCCCAAGATATTTAATGCATTAGCAGATGGGTTGGAATGGTGCCTTAGAGAGGAGGGAGTCCAACACGTGGTCCACTATTTGGACGATTTTATCGTGCTAGGCGCAGCAGAGTCGCCTGAGTGTAGTGAGAGTCTCTGCTCCCTCAAGCAGACATGTAGGGATCTAGGTGTTCCACTGGCAGAGGAGAAGCAGGACGGACCTACATCAGTCATAATATTTCTGGGGATAATTATCGACACGGACAAGATTGATGGAGGAGGTCAAGCTGTGGCTTCCGAAAAGGTCCTGCACTCACAGAGAATTGGAGTCGCTGATAGGTACCATGCAACACGCATGGAAAGTGATCACACCGGGGAGTTCATTTCTCAGGAGGGTAATTTCCCTCCTCAGTGTGGCTAAGAGGAGACACCACCACATTCGTCTTAACAGCGAGTTCAAAGCGGACCTGGCGTGGTGGCATGTATTTGCGGCACACTGGAACGGATCATCCCTGTTGGTCAGCAAAGAGAGCCCACAGACGACCCTCACATCAGATGCATCGGGCCAATGGGGTTGCGGGGCATGGCACAACACACAATGGTTCCAGCTAGCCCGGGACCAGCGGACTCAGGACTGGCATATCGCAGCCAAGGAATTGATACCCATAGTAATAGCGGCTGTTATCTGGGGAGAACAATTGAAGGGGAAACGAGTTCTAGCACAGTGTGACAATACTGCGGTAGTAGCAGTACTGAACACACGATACGCAAAAGATGTCGTGCTCATGCGGATACTGAGATGCCTATTTGTTGTGCAGGCCCATTTTCAGTTCTCCCTAACATTAACCCACATACCAGGGGTACACAATGTATTAGCAGATGACCTGTCGAGAAACATGTTGCCATCATTCCAAGTCACATGCCAAATGCTAATCGTACCCCCCTTCCCTGTCTCCGAAAGTATCCTACGCTACTTTGCAGCACACCTAGCAACTAAAGGCTTATCACCACAAACAATAAAAACATATCTAGCCGGAATTCAACACATGCAGATAGTGCTGGGACTACCGGAACCGAGAGCATTCTCATCACTCTCCCGCCTGTGACTCGTCCAAGCGGGGATCCAGCGCACATATGCACAGAAGGCTACAGCCAAAACCAGAATCAGGATGCCAATTACGCCTGCAATCCTGGCAAAGATCCACACATATATGCGACCAAAAGCGAGAGACTATGATACGATCATGACCTGGGCAGCTGCAACTCTGCGCTTCTTCGGCTTCTTTAGGGCCGGAGAAATCACAGTACCATCCTGCACCACGTTCAACCCATCGAGGCACCTGGCCTGGGGAGATGTAACTGTAGACAACCCAGCATCTCCTCAAGTCATAAAAGTGAACTATCGGGTCTACCAGCAGTAGTCTCTGCCCGTTAGCAGCGGTACTAGCCTACATGGTCACTAGAGGGAATACAGAGGGCCCATTCTTCAAGTTTGAAGATGGCAAGCCACTGACGAAAGCCAGGTTCACAGATGTCATCCGGGAAGCTCTGGAAGCAGTCGGTCTGCCTCAAGATCAGTTTGCAGGGCACAGTTTTCGTATAGGGGCGGCCACTACTGCAGCGAATGCTGGCATTGAGGACTCAACCATACGCATGCTTGGCTGATGGAACAGCGCAGCATTTCTTGTGTACATCCGAACACCTAGAGAACAGCTGGCCCAGTTTTCGAAGACTCTTGCAGGTTCAGTAGACCATCCACGTGATCACTCATAATAACACTCTGGCTTTCACACACTAAATTATTCCGTGTCTACTCTGGCTATATATATGAAAAACAAAACAAAAAAACAAACAAACAAAAAAAAAACAAAAAACGACGCGACGACGTGTTGCGGGGTATGTGATGTGCATGTGGGGTGCATGTATCTATACCATGTAGAATGTTATTCCTCCGATATGTCATGCACCACACTAAGTTACACACTGTGTAGGAATCCCATAGGGAGATGTCAGAGATGGAGAGTCGCGGGAAGGAAAAAACTCCGGTTTTCCCCTCCTCTTTGGACGGTTAGGAGGTGAAGACACCACCTTCTTCAACCCCCAAAAGCTGGAGTCAGCAAGCAACTCGCTCCAAACAGATAAGTAATAGTGGGTAGTTATCATATACAAATCATTAGCGCATCATGAATAGATGATAATGAGTGTGCATTGTTGGCAGTAATTAGATCCAATGCATAAGGCACAAGGAGCATAAGAAACCCAAAGACTACTGCGTGCAAAAGCAAACTATAGCTTGTTCAACTCGAGTGTTTATGTCTATCCCACGGTTAGTCAGCTATGTGCTAAATTAGGCCTAAAGAACCTTAGCCCTAATGCTATGATAGTCACATTTGCAGTTTGGAAAGAAATGAGACATTATTATCAAGGGCAAAATTTGTGAGCGCATGTAGCTATAGATGTACATACCTGTGCTTCATCAATACAAAGTGTGAAATAATACCATCCTTGATTATTCAACTTTATAGTATAATTATTAGTGAGCCAATTATTAGCACTTACTGGCAAAAAGTATGACCACAAGGAGTGCTGGAAGGATTGGACATCATCTCCAAACTATTGAAGGAGTTGAAGAGAAACAGTAAGGGAACCTGCGAACACAGTTCACTCGCACTCACCATACCGGGCATAATAAATTGTCCTGAATTTCTCTCAGGCTCGAACGGACTTCTCTTGCCGCCATTATTTCAAATTTGCATGACACGCAGAGCAGATGACTAGCACATTATAATAACAATAAAGAAGTGCTTTTGCAAACCAGGGGCGTGGCTTATTTGAAAAGGGGGCGGGGATTAATTGGGGTCCAGTTAATGGGCGGAGAAACGGGTGTGGTTAATTACGGCTTCAACTCGTAATAGGAATTTCGAGGGTGTGTTTGTCTTTTTCTAAGTCTAAGGAGGGAGAATTGTTTGTAAAGAAGATGTCTCACCTGGAAATTGAGTTTCAGGACTTGGAATTTTATGAAACCCTGGGTAGAGGAGCGGCAGGGAGCGTGTACAGGGGTTTGTGGCGATCCAAGGAGAAAATAGTGGCACTCAAGAAGCTGAATTTACTGGAAAAAGAGGTATTATTTTATTAAACAAACTTTATGGTGTTTACTGTAAGTGAATAGCATTTAGTAGCAGTAAAAGCAGGGGGAGAAAAAGAAAAAGAAAAAGTGTGACGACCTTTACCTCTTTCATGAGGAACAGTGCAGTGTTCACCAGTTAATTAGTGTGTGTTGTCAAGTAGTGTGAACACTCAGTGCTATTGTGCACTGGCTATCAGCAGTTAGCTACCTTGCTATAACTTCAGGTCACAAATGCCATTTGTTTTACCATGAAGCTACCATTCCTGTCCTCAGCAATCCTCACCAGCTGTAGGTTGCCAAGTACTGGCAGGGTGGCATTGGATAGAATTGTTGGTTTATCGACCCTGGGAGGGAGACGTTAACAGTGCATGCTTGAATGAAAGTTTTAGACTGCTTTCAAGGTATGAAAGACTGTCATCAACGAAGTTAACTATCTATCAGGTGGACATTCATACTGGTTATATAACAATGCACACACTCTAAAGTTGTAATAAGTTAAGTTCATTGCAAATCAGATTTATTAGAACTCCTTGTCGTATCTGTTATTAAGAGAGAGGGAGTAGCTCATTTACCTCATGCTTGTGGTATGTGATGTGTTTGTATTTGTATGTGTTATCAGAATGGTTTAACTTGTGAGGATTATATGGTAGAAGACTAAAGTAACAATTCAATGACTTATTCACTTTCAATTTTAGATTGCCAGTATACGTGTGTAGTTGTGTAAAGTAGCTGTGTAGTTATATCAATGGATGTGTGTGTGTGTGTGTGTGTAGGTGGAGGTGCTAAGTTCACTGAGCCATCGGAATATAATTCAGTTTTTTGGAGCAGTGACTGTCGCTCCCAATTATTGTATAGTAACAGGTAATCACTACACACACACACACACACACACGCATGCACACACATGCTCGATATAAGTATGTACTAATTAAACCGATCTACGTACGTAGTTAAACTTATTTTTAAAATATATGCATTAAAAGAAAATTTCATTTCCTAAGTCCAACTCTTTAAGTCGTTTTTTTTTTGTTGGTGAAAGTTTAATTTGGTTTAGGTGACTCTCACACCATTGTAAATATTGTTATGGTTGCTACAGCAACAATTTGTGCCTCCAATGAATAACTTGAATGAGTTGGGAGGAGGAAATACAAGTGTCCCAGTAACATGGAAGCATTTCTTGGATAATGCAAGAGAGGTAGAAGTTATCAAATTTATCATTTTACCAGAAAAACTCTGATAATTGAGTGGGTGTGGCTATTCATTTTTCTTTTTCTTTTTAAACCATAACAATCATGTTCAGTTGTTTTTCCAACTGACCAATCTTTGTCACAAACCAGCAGAGCATTGAGGAGGGAGAGACTTCTTGCAGTGCGAACCTCCAGTGCTACTACAGAGTAGCTAGCTAGCTGTTGCAAACCCGAAGAATAACTTATTTGGTATAATATCAATACGTCAATAAGTAGCTCATCCAAGTCAACAAGTAGCTTGCGCTAGTCGATACGTTGCTTGTGCAATTAAACAGTAGGCATAAAATGCAAGACACAGTCACCTACTGGGCGTTTCAATCAAACGATGGGAGCTCCAATTCCAGCACTCCGGTAAACCACTGAGACTATGAAGCTAAGCTACCGTGGGCAGCAAGAACTTATTTGCTCACGTGAGTGTTGTGTGACAATAGGGGGCATTACCCACGATCACTTATGATCGTAGTGCAACATTTTGATGCTTGTTTCAATCCTTGGGAGGCTGCCATCTTTGAGATCCGTGTGACAGAATGACTGACTGACTGACTGACTGAGAACTGTAACCCTCTCGCACATGCACGCTAAGGGTCAATAGTATCACAGTAGGAGTAGGAGAAAAAGTTTGCCTTGTATTGATGTATGTATGTGTGTGTATGTGTTACAGAGTTTGCAGAGTTGGGGTCTCTGTATGAGTATCTTAGAGGGAAAAAAATCGATTTCAAACAGATTCTGCAATGGGCTAAAGAAATAGCTCTTGGTACGTTAATGTGTGTAAATTGTGTGTGTGTGTGTGTGTGTGTGTGTGTCCGTCCACCCCCCCCCCCCGCCCCCCCTCTCCTAAGTATATATTACTTGTGTGGTGGATATATGTGTGTGGGTGTGTACAGGTATGAACTACCTCCACTACGAGGCTCCCATTACAGTTCTCCATAGAGACCTCAAGTCCAAGAATGGTGAGTGGTGCAGTGTGATTAGATGTGATAGATACAGAGGAATCCGGCAGAGTAGCCAAGTGTGTCAAAGGAACCCTCAGAGTTCATTAAGTAGAGCGAGGGTGTGAAGTGTCATTAAGTAGAGCGAGGGTGTGAAGTGTCATTAAGTAGAGCGAGGGTGTGAAGTGTCATTAAGTAGAGCGAGGGTGTGAAGTGTCATTAAGTAGAGCGAGGGTGTGAAGTGTCATTAAGTAGAGCGAGGGTGTGAAGTGTCATTAAGTAGAGCGAGGGTGTGAAGTGTCATTAAGTAGAGCGAGGGTGTGAAGTGTCATTAAGTAGAGCGAGGGTGTGAAGTGTGGCTAGTGCCAAGTGATCACACATCTCTCTGTGTACATTTCTAATGCCACTCTGTTCTGTGTGTGTAGATAGACTATTATTATTATTATTGTTATTGTTGTTGTTGTTGTTGTTGTTGTTATTTACTAGCTAGTACCCCGCCTCACAGTGGTGCTTGATGTATTGCAAGTTAAGAATGCAGTAGCATGAGGTATTTTATGTATTGCTATCATCCTCTACCACTTGGTTAAGATTTCATCAGCTTCCCTCTCCTGCTCTCTTGCTTCCTGAACTATCTCAGCTTATTTCTTCTTGAGTCATCGAGTCCCTTCTCCTCCTTTGTCTGTCTCTCCTGCTTCTTTCAAGTCTCTCTGTTCTCCTATTACGATTGTGGACTTAGGCTTTGTGAAGCATTAGCCTTCCCTAATGAAACTTTCTCCTCCTTTCCTCGCCAATTTCACCCGCTTTTTAGCTACAATTAATCACCGTCTACTGAATGTGATGATGCTTTACCCATTCAGCTATTGACTAATGCTTTACCAAACTGTTTGAGCTCATGAATTATTCATAAGCACACACCGTCGTCATCGTTGTTACTGACACACAAGTATATTATTTAGCATAGATTATCTTCACGTAAGCTCTGGGTTCTGAATTTGAAGTGTACCTGTTCATGCAAGCACAATCTCCTCTGTGAAGTATTCACATTACACAAGTATGTTCAGAGGTGGTGCTACATTGACTTTTCAATTCACATTCAAAATTCACATTTCTTTTTCCACTCTGCGTTGCACAAGAATGCCTGAATGCAGCCAAATTTTGGTAGACGGTTGTCTAATTGACTGTATAGTAGTAACATTACTTATATAGGCATGGACTAGGTGGGATGGTGGAAGTTATATACGTAGGAAAAAAGGATAAAGTATGGCATGTTGGTAGACTACCGTAAGTGTGTATAAGTATGAGGTGTTAAGGTTATGAATGAGGTGTTAATTAAAGTTTCATAAACAAAGTCACACACAGTTCACCCTTGGACTCCAACAATGCCAATATTTTAGATAGACTTGGAAATTAATTAGCGAGCGAGCGAGACACTTCCAGGGGTGACACAATCGAAAATCAGGGATATTTGTTCGTTTATATGTGTGGGCGTATTTGTGTCATTTGTACTTTGACCCTCACGTATTTGTGGTGGACCCCATCCTGAACCTCACTACACAGAATCCTCTGGTTTATCGATCTTTACCTGTATTATCATCCAGTGGAAATGAATTGTTTACCGCTTCAATTTCTCTTTTGCGGGAGCTGCTAAAACTTTCCGTAGTTTATATTCTATTCCAATGAGTGGCGGTGGTAAGTTAGTGTGTTATTGGTCATGGTTATAGCCAGAGCAGTGTTATTCTTCTTTAAAAATCCATTGTCCGATAGTCTAACCACGAAGGCAAGTCTTGTGTTGGTATGTCCAGTGAACGAGTGTGTGTGACAGTGTTGTGTGTTACAACTATTGCTTAGCTAAAGAATAGCACTAAGTAAATGTTAACTAACAAATAATAATTAATAGCTGCCTGAGGTTCAAACCTGTGCGGGAATTCCTTAGAAATGCCTACTGTTATTTGTTTTGTTTTGTTTAAGTCTAACAGTTAGGGCAAGTGGTTACTATGGCACTGAAATACCCTTACCATATACGAAACAAAAAAATTGACCATTTTTTAGCAGCTGGAGCGTTAGAAAATTAATCACCATACTGTAGTTTTATGTAACCTAACTCTCTCGCTCACCATTTGTGCTTAAGCATATCCAATCCACTAGTACTATTAGAAGCTATAGGGTGAAATAGTGATTTGGTACGTATGCACTCTTTAAAAGAACCGATGTGGTGGATATGGTAGACAGATGTTGAAATATGTTATAAGTAATGATACTGATTGTCTGTGCCGTGTGAATGTAATATAGTGTATGTGTGCATGTAGTATATTTATTTATTATACATACATTGGATAGTTTTCCTTGAGTATATCCGTAACACATGAGCGTTCAATATTTCCCCATATTGAACACTGCATATAGCATGCTCCAACATGCCCATGTGTAGTTCTGGACTAGTGTATTGTTAGATGTATGGCGGAGGTACCTCTGAACTATGAGGCTTTGAAGCACAACCTTGTACTATTTTGATATGCAATGTGCAATAAACAATTTATTTAACTCATCTTACAATATAGGATGACATTCACTCTCAAGCTTGTATTCACTCGCCTGTGGCATGTGCAATTACTTACGCGTGCTCTCCATATTGTAGCCTGACTCATGTAATAAGTATAGTACTATAATTATATTAATTTATTCTTGTGTTCTAGTACAGTGGTGCTATTAGAATGCAGATGATGTCTAGTTACATGTGTCTGTCTTGTGTTGCAGTGGTGATATCAGCCGACCTGACAGCCAAGCTGTGTGACTTTGGCTCCTCCAAGTTCCATTCTCACACCACTAACCTAACACTAGTGGGCACCTTCGCATGGATGGCTCCAGAGGTCAGATACTAGGTCAATCATGTGACAGGACAGTAGATATACTGAGCTCGCTACTTGATTAATCCTGTAATTTGTAACTGGCTAATTATGGTGTCGCAGTCCACAACCTTTAAAGCCATTTGTAGTCTCTAGCTGCTAAACACAGTGCATGAATACTATATCAGATGTATATGGGCATGTCTGGAGCTGGTTCCACGCATGTCTGGAGCTGGTTCCATGCATGTCTGGAGCTGGTTCCACGCATGTCTGGAGCTGGTTCCATGCATGTCTGGAGCTGGTTCCACGCATGTCTGGAGCTGGTTCCACGCATGTCTGGAAACCACGCATGTCTGGAACTGGTACCACACATGTGTGGACCTGGTTCCAGGTGTTCAGTGCATGAGATGAACGTTCTTGTGTGTTCAGGTGATCCAGCAGTTGCCGGTGACCTCCGCCTGTGATGTGTTCTCATACAGCGTTGTTCTATGGGAGTTACTGACCCACGAGGTTCCTTACAGAGGTCTGGAGGGTCTGCAGGTAGCCTGGCTAGTAGTGGCCAAGGAACAGAGACTCACCATCCCATCCAGCTGTCCTGCGGTGTTTGCCAATCTCATGAAGAATTGCTGGAAGCAAAATCCTCTAGATAGACTCAACTTCAAACAGATCTTGCTGGAGCTGGACAGTATCCTGGAGGATTGTGAGTGTTCGACTGTGTGTGTGTGTGTGTGTGTGTGTGCATTTGTACGTGTATGTGTGTGCATGTGTGCGTTTGTACGTGTATGTGTGTGCATATGTGTGTGTGTGCTAGTATGTGAGATATTTGCTAGTTTTGAGTGGGGCATCTGTTGCATAAATTGCATCCAGCTAGCTGACCAATCACTTGAAGTAGCACTTCATAGCATTCACTGTTTCCATAGCATTCACTGTTTCCATAGCTCTGTGGTAGATACTGAAGGGGCCAGGAACTTATTTTAAAAATATATAGATTTCAGGTCACTATTTTCATCAGCACTCCTTGGTTGTGTGATGTAGATATTATACTGTGTGTGTGTGTGTGTGTGTGTGTGTGTGTGTGTGTGTGTGTGTGTGTGTGTGTGTGTGTGTTTGTGACTGTTTAGTGAATGCTGTAAAGAAGGAAACAGATCAATTTCTTGAGCGTAAAGATGAATGGAAGAAAGAGATAGATGCTAGACTGAAGGAACTCAAGAACATGGAGACTGTGCTTTACGGCAGGGAGCTAGAAATTAGGAAGGTGTGTGTGTGTGTGCGTGTGTATGTGTGTGTGCGTGTGTGTATGTGTGTGTGTGTGTGCATGTGTGTGTGTGTGCATGTGTAAGTTGTTGTTGTTGTTTTTTTCGTCGTCTTAACTGGAGTATTTGGTATTGCTTGAATTTTTTTACCAACTGAACATCAAACTCCTTGCACTATCACATGAGCTACTAATACAGCACACACACAGCCTATACATTGCATGTATACAGTGGGTTGAACTTCACACCCTGGTTGTATCTTGCTTCTCTTCGTTTGTTCAATTAAAGTGAAGTCATTTAAAACTAAAGTTTTATGGTTTTCTTAATTTAACCAGGAAATGGTTGAGCAGCTAATAATACTGGTAATGCATAAAAGAAAAAACTTCGAAATTTATTGAAGTGCCTGTATACAATTATAGTGCAGGTTATTTATAGTGCAGGTTATTTGTTAGAACCAAACTTGAAGGGGTCCAATCGACTTTTTTTAATCTTCAGGGGGGGTTCTCATGTTCCATAAAATGATGAAAATTGTATGGCAAATGTCAGCATGAAGGTCGTAATAATTTTCAAGGGGGCAAAGACTATTTTCAGGTGGGGCAAAATGTCCCCCTCCCTAGAGAAATGCCTAAAAATCTCTGGAAATATAGTTTGCGAGACAATGCGCTGGTGACTTGTAATGCAAGGGGACTTCACTGGACTAGCTGGCCTGCTACCTGTGCTTCTGGAGAGATGTCTTGTGTGCATGTGTGTGTGTGTGTGTGCATGTGTGTGTGTGTGTGTAGAAGGAGCAGCAGTTAGCAGCCAGGGAGAAGCATTTGGAGTCCATTGCCAGCACCTCCTCCAGACAAGTAGAGGTGAGAGGGTGTGTCATTGTGAGTTATTATAGACGACCAAATTACCTCTATTTAGTGAACTTTGCCCCCTCCAATAGAAAATGTATTGATAGCAAATTTTCTCATTCTAACAGCTGATAAGGTTAATTAAAATTTAACCCGATGTTTTGAATTCTTGCCGAAGTCCTATTCACACAATGTAAACAGCTAGATTTCACGGAGAGTTTGACCTCAGTTGACCCCTGAAGAGGACTTCAGCAAGAAGTCGAAACATCGGGTAAATTTTAATGAACATTATTGGCTGTTAGAATGAGAAAATTTGCTATTATTATAATTATTTCAGCCGAGAATGACTGAATCATTGAAAGAAAATGTGTTGTTTATCTCCTCTTAAAGCCAGCAACCTCTGAGATGTGAACTGAAATCCCTAGTCCCTAATTGTTCTCAGCGGTTACTTTCATGTGCTGTAGATGGTTGTATTATTGTTATGATGAATTAGCCAGCACAGATGTGTCCCGTATCTAAATTAATGGTTCCTGTTTGTTTGTTGTTGTTGTTTTTTGTTGCCTAGGAGAGTGCAGAAGTTCGCGATGCAGAGCAATGGACAGAGCATGAGGTGCTTCAATGGCTCTTCAGTCTGACACAACCTGGTTCCCATGCAGGGGGTGTGGCCAAGGAGGATACAGATGGCCCGGGCTATCTGGGTCAGTATGCTACTCTGTTTGAACGTCACCATATATCTGGGAAGAGTTTGTTTCTGTTGACCTCTGACGACCTCCTGCAGATGGGAGTTCTGAGTACGGGCCATCGCAAGGAACTTATGGAAGAGTTGGACAGCTTGAAGAGAAACAATTTCAGATTGCTACACTTCCCTCCTTTACAACAGCCGGTGAGGGGATAAGGATGAAGAGGGCAGAGGAGTGTGAAGTAGGAGGGACTGAGTAGAGAGTACTGAGACATGAAAAAATTCTACTACTCTAGTATTGATTTTAAAATAAAGACCTTCTGATTAGCTGCTCTATGAATGATTTCAGGGTTGTTTGTTTGTTGTTGTTGTTGTTTTTTGTTGTTTTAATTTTAATTTTTTTTTTGTAGAGCACCCCAACATCCACAGTCTTGGAATCTGTGACAGAGAATCTGACCATCATATTTGGTTGTCTTTGCCGGGAAGGAGTTACTCCAGAAGTAAGTTACTTTCTCCCAGTCAGAGAACTTGAAGGGTTACTCATGGTTTCATTTAGGGGGGGGCGAAAGGGGGCATTTGCCCCCCCTTGGGTTCTAAATGCCCCCCCTTGGATTCTAAGTGCCCCCCACCCTTTTGAAAGAACCGATATTTATTAAGAGAAAAATGTAAACCAAATTAATAATAAACAATATTCACACAGCAATTCGTCTAGGTTTTTTGTTCCATACTGTAATAATGTCATTTAATTGTGTAGATGAGAGCGTCTCGGGTGTCTCCATGGCTATTTTCATCAAATAGGATAATTGTGATTGCCCAATTCGATTTCGAATTCGTGTTTTAATTAGTTTCATTTTGGAGAAGCTCCTTTCCACTGAAGCAGTGCTGACAGGGATAGATAGACATATGTTTGCCAGGGTGCTAATGTTTGGAAAAATTTCACTAAGCATATCACTTGTGGTGAGCTCTTTCAACTGCAAGTGCAGGTTACCTTTCGGCTTCTTCGATAAGTAGCTTCGAAATGTTTTCCACTCCTCTCGGGTTTCGCGGGAAATAAGAGCTTCTTTGGTGTATTCATCTCCACCAGCAGTCTTAGCAGGCAGCTCTGCACCATAGTGAGCTAATAGTACATCTATTAAGTCCTCACCATATGTATGGAAGTCAGAAGAGTCAGCAGCTGGCACTTTCTTCGGATCAAAGATGCCAAATGAGGAGACAATATCTTGTGAAATAAATCTGCTGGATATGTTTGCCTTCAGCATCCTGATAAACGGTTCAGCCACTTGTCCTTGGAATGTAGCAATGCTTTCCGTGGTTAACGTGATGTCAGTGACTTCTTCGATCTCATTCTTTGCATCCATCAGTTCTAATACCCAGTTAGCAGCAGGTAACATGGCATCATCAAGTGTATTGAGAGTGGCATCAACAAGAGGGGTGATAGCTGTCAAGTCTATTCTCTCAGTCTGGAGAGCTCTGCTCAACTTCGCCACTTGTGGCAGAACATAATCAAGGAGGTATATGGCCACTAAAGTTGAGGGCCTACATAAGGCTTTACTGATACCTAGAGCTTCAGGTGCATGTGTCTGCTCATAGATATTGTTTAGAGCAGTCACAATTGCACTGTAGCTAGCTTTGACTGCCTTCACACAGCGTTCATGGGACAGCCAGCGAGTATCTGATGGTTTCACAACTTTCAGCTCAGGTAAGTCAAGCACCTGCTGTACTGCTTTGAGACTCTCAGCTCGCTTAGGAGAATAGTGGAAAAATTTCCAGAGGGTGGTGAGTGTGATGTACACATGTTTTATCCCACTGGTAGCATTAGCTGCTTGAACGCATGCTAGCTGTAGCAAATGGCAATGGCAGTGTACGAAAAGTGCATGAGGTGAAATTTTCTTCAGGAGACTCTGCACACCATTGTGTTTCCCAGAGAAAGTAGCTGCTCCATCGAATCCCATACCCACCAGCTTGCTAATCTGTATGTTTTTATCTTTCATGAATTCAACAAGGGCAGAATAAATAGTCTTTGCATCAGTAGCTTTCAATGGAACTATATCCAAGAAGTGCTCAACAGGTTGACCGTCCATGTTCACCCAGCGGAAGAAAATTGAAAGCTCTTCTGTGGTCGTCACATCAGTGCACTCATCTGCCATTATGCTGAAATGGGAAGCTTGGCGAAGCCGTTTCAGTAAACATTCTTCAGCCCATAAGCCAACTGCCTCAACAAATTCAACAACAGCAACTTTAGATGTGTAGGTTGCATTTAATCTAGCTCTTTCAAGGAACCCCTTTAAATCTTCTGCACCACAACTTACGATTAGATCAATAAGTTCATCAAAATTTGTTGTGTGGGGAATGTGGCGACGAGCTAGAAAATGGGTGCAACGAATTAGAGCTTTAAATGGCCATTCTGTTCTTCAACTTTTCCTCATCATTAATTTGTTGGAGTTGCTGAATGACTGACCCTTCTTGTAGTGCTGTAGCTGCAGCCATCTCTGCTTCACATGATAGGAGGTGAATATCACTCTTTGCATGAATTTTCATCTTCTCTATTGCCTTCTTCCAGTTCGTGAAAGTTTTTGAGATCCATGTTCCTCCTGTTCTTTGAAGAGAAATTCCTCTCTTCCTGCAAACCTTACAAAAAGCTCCTTGGAAATTTTTATCAAACATCAGCCAATTGAAGCTCTCTTCCCATTTTTTGTTGTATTTTCGACTGCTTGCAGTGATTTTCTTGCTTTTCTCATGTGTAGTTAATCATTCCTTTGCATGCTTCTCATGGACAATTAATCTTTTCTTGGCAGGACTTGGCTCCAAAAACTCAGTATCAGATTGATTGCTGTCAATTTTATCTTCTGTGTCACTGCTACTTGAGTGGCCAGGTGACTTTGAAGAGCTTGCACCACAGAAGAAAGAGCGAATATCCATTTGAGACTATCTTAAGCTGTCAGGGACTACGAGTTAGAGTTCTGGTTCTGGAAGTTGTAGAATCTGTATAGATCAAAACTCAACAACTGCTACGGTGAGCTGAGGGCTGGCCTTTTTATAGCCAGCCAGCAACCGTAAGTGTGAATCAACGTGTGATAAACCGAAGGGGAGGTGAGAGTCAGAGTTGAATAGTGTGTGAAAAGCATCTAAATAGTGAATGTCACAGTTGACTGAAAATTGCTAGACGGTGGAGGTGAAAATGAGTAGCTGAATTAACTTGTCAGGATCTGACATATGCAGACCTCATTAGATAAGATTATGTTTTTTTAATGTAGGACATAGGCCTTCCAATAATTCTATTTCACTCCCATGGTGACCAGTGCCGCCCGCCCCCCCTTACATTTTCAAAACTCTATTTTGCCCCCCCTTGCAAGAATGT